>OLNU01000003.1_pt1 | contig 252532 bp, 213 predicted proteins | sample 1672241 | NCBI WGS metagenome assembly OLNU01 (sample SAMEA3136663, study PRJEB25190) | human gut metagenome | biome: human gut; feature: human-associated habitat; material: faeces | place: Austria | collected 2013 | reverse complement strand
CCTACACTGCGGAAAAACACCGCTCACAAAGCGGACGCCAACTTGCTAAAACACATTCTCGTTGCTGCCACGCTGCCAGGAACTGTACGGGTCGGCGAAGTACGTGAGCATGCCCAGCGCCTCGTCCACCAGCATGTGCAGGGACGCCTCCGTGTGCCGTTGTCCCACGTGCGGTCGACGCGCGCGGCCGGCGGGATGTCCTTGAAGATCTCGTATTCGGCCCTGGCCGTGGCGGACGCGCTCTTGTCGTCGACGAGCCGGGCGAACAGCCTGCGGCTCCTGCGCTCCACCTGCGTGTTCATGCAGCGCCTCGACGGCGCGGCGCCGACCACCGTGTCCGACTCGAAATGGCCGAACCCCTTCCTGGATCCGACCGCCTCGGGCCGGTCCGCGATGGGCACGCGCATCGGGATGCGCGGCCCTTTCGCCTTCCTGCCCTTTTTCCTCGTCCGGCGTTTCCTGCCGCGCGCCAGGTACTGGCGCAGGTCCAGCGCCCGCTGCGGCTTGGCGTAGATCCACTGGCAGAGGCACTCGTGGCTGATCCGCATCGACGGGTCGCCGGCGTACTGGGCCTTCAACCGTCCCTCGATCAGTTCCGGGCTCCACCCCCTGCGCAGCGAGTCCAGCACCCAGGCGCGAAGCCGGTCCGAGTCCATGCGACGCGGCTTGCGGGATCCGCGCCGGCGCAGGTCCGCCTTCCTCTGCGCGGCCAGCGCCGAATAGAACGGACCCAAGGTCCACGGCCCGGTCTTCAGCCGTTTCGGCCGGTAGGGACGGTACGACCCGTTCTCGTTGGACGCGAACCACAGGCCGCGCCTCAGCTCGCGTGACACCGTGGACTTGTCCCGACCGATTTCCTCCGCGATCTTCCGGACGCTCAGATGCTGTTCGCAATGCAGCTTCTCGATCAGGATCCTCTCCTCGGACGACAGGTGCGAATACTGTTGACCCATGAGTGCAACACCTTCTTAAGTTAGAAACTTCGAACACTTCCAACCCTAGACAAGGTGTTGCACTTCTATTTAGAACCCGGGGCGTAAACACGATTGCCTTCAAAGAAGATGGTCGTGACTGTGCTGGAATCAATGTTCGGTGCTATGAAGCGAAGCGTTGGTTGTGTGTCTAAGCTGGCCGCATTGTTGAATGAGTCTCAACTTCGGGGTGTCGTTTTATCGGCTGTGATGTTATTGTGGCGCGACACGCCAGCTTTATAGGCGATGAGTGGTGGCATCAGATGAGTTCGCTTGTACGTCTCCATTCTTTGTTGAAATATGTTATGCAAAGTGTGTAATTGGCATATGAAACTGTCATATTTGATGTGTTGCGTTGCGTTTATGTGAACTTATTTTCATTGTGCATATCGTTATCAATTTGTTATCAAGGACGGTCGCGAGTGAAATGCGCTCATTTATACAATGGCTGTTGCATGGCTGCCCTTGAGGGACGTTCCTCTGGCATGGCTTTGCAATGAGCCGCGATGTGGTCGTAACCAACGTGGGATTCGATTGTGCGGCGAAGAAAAAATGATGGGGGGGGGGAGTCGCCCTCCATCATTCAGGAAAGGGAACTGAATGGTTTATAACATTCACATATTGCAAACAAGGAAAACCGGTCGTGTGGTTGCTGCTGCGGCTGCATCCGTGCTGTGTTGCATGGGGGCTGTATTTCCAGCGACTATCGGAGTGACTGCGGCGTCGGCCGATGAACCCGTCGAATTGGTCGTCAACGGCGGATTCGAAGACGATCTTAATGGTTGGAAGTCTGGAACGGTGTGGAATAGCTCCGCATCGTCCATTGCCGTCACTGCGGATGATGTGCATGGTGGCAGTGGCGCCTTGAGCGTTACTGATCGTACATCCTCTGATGCTGGTGCAATCCAGTCTCTTGATGGCAAGGTGGAAAAAGGACAGACATATACCGGAAGTATGTGGGTCAAGGCCACGGAAGACGGTGAATTCAATATCACTGTTTGTTCGGGTAATGGTTCCGGATGTGACCAGATTGCGACCGGAACGGCGAAAGCGGGTGAGTGGACACAAATTTCAGGTACTGGAACGTTAGGTGGTAGTGGTGATTTCACCAGTCCCTCGCTGGTGATTGAAAACAAGTATGGCACGAGCAATGCCGACTTCATTGTCGACGACATTTCCGTAACCGGTTCGGATTCTGGTTCCTCATTCGTGCCGCCGACTACGGGTACGGCAACGGCAGCCAAGGCTTTCGGCGACTATTCAAACCCGATTATCGATTATTGGTATGGCGCCGATCCGTGGGCTATGGAATACAACGGACGCGTATATATCTACACTACGGGTGATGGCACTTCTGTGAATGCTGATGGCTCGTTGAATTATGACTATGAATATGACAGTACTGGGCAGATCAAGGACAATTCGTTCGCTCAAGTAAAGACCATCAATGTTCTGTCCAGTGATGACATGGTCAATTGGCGTAATGAGGGTTACATTCGTGTGGCTGGAGAACAGGGGGTGGCCACCTGGGCCAGCAATTCCTGGGCTCCTGCCGTCGCTCATAAGACCATCAACGGTAAAGAGAAGTTCTTCCTGTATTTCGCCAATGGCGGCAGCGGTATCGGTGTGCTGACCTCGGATTCTCCTGTTGGTCCGTGGAAGGACGAAACCGGTGAGCTGTTGATTAAGGGCGGTACTCCTGAATCCGCTGGTGTGGTCTGGCTGTTTGATCCCGCGGTGTTCGTGGATGATGACGGGCAGGGCTACCTGTATTACGGAGGTGGTGTTCCGACAGGCGAGGAAGAACATCCGAACACGGCTCGCGTTATTAAACTGTCCGATGACATGCTGCATACCGAAGGTGAGGCTCAGGCCATAGACGCACCTGCCATGTTTGAGGACTCCGGGATTGCCAAGATAGGTGGTACTTATTACTACTCGTATTGCACTAATTTCAGCCATGACAACGTAATTGATGGTAACACGGTCGGTTACGGCAATATCGCGTATATGACTTCAGACAACCCGATGGGGCCGTTCACTTATCAGGGTGAGATTCTGAAGAATCCGAGCACGTATTTCGGTGTTGGCGGCAACAATCATCACGCGATGGTTCAACTTGGCGACCAGTGGTATATGACCTACCATGCGCAAACGGTGGCAAAGGAATTGATGAACGGCGGTAATCTTGACGCGGCGCATGGCTACCGAAATACTCATCTCGATCCGATTACGGTTAACGAGGATGGTTCCATTGCCGATATTGCAATGACATATGAGGGTCTCTCTTCGGTGAAGAATCTGGACGCGTATCAAGATGGAGGCATTCCAGCTTCCACCATTGCATGGGATTCCGGCATTCAGAACGCATATGACCTGACTTCTGGTGTGCGCGTGGTCGATATGACTACAGACAATTCCGAAGGTCAGAAGCTCAGCAATATTAATAATGGTGAGTGGACGTCTTTGGCGAATGTCGATTTCGGGAATAACGGCGCCTCTTCGCTGACTGTGACTGCAGCTGGCAAAGCCGGAGGCATCCTTGAGATTCGTCTTGATGATCCGGATTCCGAACCTGTGGCTTCTATTTCGATTCCTGCCGGTGATGGATCCGAGTACGCCGATTACACGACCACCCTTGAGGGTGTGACAGGGGTGCATCATGTGGTGTTCTCCTTCAAATCCGATGGTGGTGCGAATGCTCAGGATGAGCTGTACGACATCACTACGTACACTTTCACGGAGTCGCAGGATGAAACTCCTTCGACTCCGGTGGACAAGTCTGATTTGCAGAGCGCAGTGAATGAGAATTCCAGCCTGAACGCTTCCGATTACACGGAAGAGAGCTGGAAGGTGTTTGCTGACGCATTGCAGAAGGCTCAGGCGGTATTGCAGGATGAATCCGCTACTGAACAGCAGGTTCAAGATGCGCTTGCTGCATTGAATAGTGCACGTGCCGGTCTGAAGCTGGCTGATGATTCCACTGATGGCGTGGATTTGGCACAAACCGGTTCCTCTGTCTTGCCTGGTGCTGTGATTGTCGCTTGCTTGGCTCTCACTGGTGTGATCGTAGCGCGAGTGCGTCGCGAGATGCGCTAGTTACCTCTTGGTAATGCGGTCATCCCGTAGCGGCAGCCTCGGGATGACCGCACATGAAACCTAGAACTGGTACTTGTTCAAGCGTAAGTTTTGGCAGTGGTAATGTCCATCACTTATCCATATGCGGGAATGTCTTATCGTCATTCATTGCTGATTTGTGCGGGCATGCTATTGGAATACGCACTCGATGTTGAGTGCTTATCATGAAAGTTTAAAAGACTTATGAATTATTTACGACAAAAAATTTCGGCTAGTGCTATCGCGGTGTTGTCGACTTGTGGGTTGATTTTGGCGCCAATGCCGGTCTTTGCGGATGATTCAACGCCATCTTCAACGCCATCGGATGGCAGTTACACCACGACTGATAGCGGTGATGGCACGTATTCCATTCCCATGTTGAACACGGATGTTCCGGATATCAGTGTTATTCGTGTGTCGAAGGACGATCCGAATAACAAAGACGGTCGTGATGTGTATTACATGGTGAGTACCACTATGGAGCTCAGTCCCGGATCTCCAATTATGAAATCCTATGATCTGGTCAATTGGTGGATAGTCACGTACGTGTATGATCGCATTTCTATGAGCGATGCTTCATCCTTGCGCAATGGAGCTAGCTCGTATGGCGAAGGCGAGTGGGCTCCGTCGCTGCGCTATCACAATGGCCGCTTCTACGTGTTATTCAATACGAACAACCTTAATGGCGCTTATATCTACTACACCGATGATATTGAGAATGGTCCTTGGACGAAGATTGCCCTTAATCGGGGATTCCATGATCCGTCATTGTATTTTGATGAGCAAGGGAGTCCTTGGATTATCTCCGGCGTCAACCAATATAGGCTGTCCGATGATTTAACCACGGTGGTGGAGAGCCATGAGAATATCATCTCTGCCGAACAGTTCACTGATGATCTTGGTGAGACTCCTACCGGATTTGAAGGATCTCAGACTTTCAAAATCGGTGATTATTTCTATACTCCAACGATTTACTGGGGCAAAGACGGTCGTACGGTGATGCTGCTGCGCACCACTGATTTGCTTGATGGCTCCAAATACGAAGCCAAAAAGTATTATCTAGGTGCTTTCGCACAAGGTAGCCTTGTTGAAGTCGACAACGGTGATGGCACGACGTCTTGGCATGGATTCTTCTTCCGAGACACATATCCGACCGGACGTATTCCCGGTTTGATTCCTGCAACGTGGGGTGATGACGGATGGCCTGTGTTTGGGGACAATAATCAGGTAAGCGCGTCGGACACCTACGACAAACTGATTGATTTGCCTGCTGATTTGGAGAATCTGGTTCGCCAGCGTTCCCTGGTCAATTCGGACGATTTTGATAATGACGCGCCTCATCAGTCTTATCAGGATCAGGATTGGTGGACTCTGGAGGAGCCTCCTCAGGTTGACGATTCTCTGATTGGAATCGAGCTGGTGGACAATGGCGATTTCGAAAACGGGACTGAATCGTGGACCCCTCAGTGGAATGGTACGCTTACTGCGATTACGGATGGTTCTCTTTCTGGAACCACGAGTCTTGCTGTGACGAATCGTGGCGAATACAATGGCGCTGGCCCGGGTCAATCTATGGATGGAAAATTGCAGCAGGGCGTGACATATCGTGCCAGTGCAACGATTCGATACGACCATGAGATGGACGGCGTCGATTCATCGGCTGTGACTTCCCACCTGTTTTATGTGGCGATTCAATATGCAGACGGCACAATTAATCGTGTGGCCACAGGAACAGTGAAACGTGGGGAGACGACTACTATCACAGGTGAGTTCTCCATCCCATCCGACGCTAATGTGGAAGGTTCCAAACTCATTGTCGAAACCGCGTGGGGTGCGGAAGGCACGTGCATGGATTACGTCATCGACGATATTTCCCTGATCGGTCTTGCTGATGAGAAGGAATATCCGGTCGCCGAAGAATACCAACCCAATGGTTCGAATCTTGATTTGGTATGGGAATGGGGACATAATCCAGATAACCGATATTGGTCTCTCACTGATCGTGAAGGCTGGTTGCGTTTGACCAATGGGCACAAGGTTTCCGCCACGGCCAAATATATGAAAGGCACTTATGGCGACCTGACATATTTTGAAACCGCCCGTAACGTTTTGTCGCAGCGTACCTTTGGCGGATCCATGTCTGTGGAAACCCACATGGATGTCAGTCATATGAAGGATGGAGACACCGCAGGCCTCGCTACATATACCCGTAGTTTTGCCTATGCCGCTGTGCGTCAAGAAAATGGACAGCGAACGTTGGGCGTGGTCAAGCGTGTCTACGACAATGGCGTGAAGGACGCGGACGGTAATATCGTTGACGATACGATTGATCGTGACGCTGAAGAGGCCTTTGTATCGGGCGGCACAGTGACATTGCCAGATGATGCGACCAATGTGTGGATCAAGTCGGACAACACACTGGATAATGCGAGTGGTAAGTTGACGATTCAGTATTGGTACAGTCTGGACGGTAAGCAATGGTCCAAGCTTGGCGACGAGCAGGGGCCGCTGACTTACGATTGGAGCTTGTCGCACTTTAAGGGGTATCGAATCGGCTTGTTCAATTACGCCAAGGAGAATACGGGTGGTTATGTCGATTTTGATTACTATGACTTGAGCGACGTGTTGACTTCTGACGGCAAAGCTGTGGATACGTCTAAGCTGCGTTCGGCCATTGATCAGGCTGACTCTCTGCAGTCTGCGGAATATCCTATGGATGAGTGGGATAAGATGCTCACGCTACTTGATAAGGCAAAGCAGGCGTTGGCATCCGATCCTTCCACGCAAAATGAGGTGGATGCCCCGCAGCGTGCACTGAGTTTGCAGCTCGCGCAATTGGCGGTTGACCGTCAGTCTGGTGATGGCGGAAATCCTGGTGGTGGTGATCAGACCGGTGACGGTAACCAGTCGGGTAACGGCGATCAGACCGGTGATGGCGGCCAGCAACAGTCTTCTACTGCTGATGATAATTCATCTGAACTGTCATCAACTGGTTCGTCCGTAACACCGATGGTGCTGTCTGCAATTGCCCTGATGCTGGCTGGCATCAGTGTCATTCGGATACGCCGCTCTTCGCGCTGAAATATCGCCGCAGCCTGTTGGTTGCAGCGATTGAATGTGCGGAATCAGTGATGTGTCGCAATGGTGGGTTGTGCGAATGCTCGGCAACGTGGATTCGTACAACCCATCCTGTTATGTTGAGACCGCGGCGTGAGACATGGTGGAGCATGACATCGGCGTAGAATGTGCGATTTTGGAAACAAAGAAGCTGGTGTGTGGGCGGCTGGCAGTTTTCATTTCGAATCGACGGCGTTCTCCTGATATCAAGTATGGCTGTGTATCTATGTTGCCGTTATGTGGTGATGTTAGCGGAGTGAGTAATTCGGATATGGTTCGCCCTTATGAACATATGTATGGCTTATGTCGTCCGCCGAAGCATGGTTGCGATTAGCGAAAATCAGGTATTGCGGCGTTATGTCCGGCGCCATGTCATTATCGTATGGCGCACTCACGATACAATACCGTCCTAGCATGGGCGTCGCGGCATGAGACGACGCATTGTGCAGACAGGTGTGGCGTCGAACAACGAACGCGAGGTAAACGTAGATGGCGGTGAATTCCAGCGTGGAGAAACAGCCGGTCGACCAGCAGGCGAGCGGTGAGGTGCAGGCTGAAATCGATACGCGGTCCGATGGTGTTTCGCCCATGCCCAACGATGTTTCCAAACATAACGATGTTTCCAAGCATCCGGTGGCGTCCATTCCCGAATCGACGCTGTCGCTGGCCGATATTGAGCGTAAGCGCTCGCATCCTGCATTGTGGCTGGCTTATGCGCTGCTGGTGATTGCGGCCATTGTGGTGCCGTATTGGTGGGGGCGTGCGATTGCGGTGAACGATACGCAGTGGCTGCTTGATAATTTGAGCGCGCTTGAGCCGCGCGGCGCCGCGTTTGTTGCCTGGACGGTGACGCTGATTGCCGTTTCCGGCCTTGGTCTGCTGGTTGTTGACGCCCATCGGCGCTTGTGGGGCGCGGTTTTTGTGATTGGCTTGGCGGCGGAGCAACTCATTGCCGGCCTGTGCATTCTGAAAATTGATTTTTGGTATGCGACATATGTGGTGTACGGAGAGTCGTCGGCATTGGCGAATGCGGCGAATCTTGGCATTATTCCAGTTGGTATTGGCGTTGCCGTTTTCGCGGTGCTGTGGGTGGGATTGTTGGTGACGATTAAAAAAGAGTCGCCGTTGAATGTGCTGACGCGCAGTTGGGCGTCGTTTATCTTATTTTTTGTGATTGAGACGATTGCTTTGCTTGTTGTGATGTTTGGCGGCCTGCTGACGTTGGTCTGATTCGTGGTGTCTGGTGCTCCTGTATAATTGACCCTTGGCGTATTTCGCCCGCGGATAGAGAGCGCGCCGGCATCGGGCCGGTAGCACCGCGCAGCAATATAAGGAGGATGCCGTGGCACTGACGGCTGAAGAAAAGCAGGAAATCATCGCTAAGTACGCGACCCATGAAGGTGACACCGGCTCTCCGGAGGTCCAGGTGGCTCTGCTGTCCAAGCGTATCGCCGACCTGACCGAGCACCTCAAGGAGCACAAGCATGACCACCACTCCCGTCGTGGTATGCAGCTGATGATCGGTGACCGTCGTCGCCTGCTTGACTACCTCAAGCGCGTTGACATCAACCGTTACCGTTCCCTCATCGAGCGTCTGGGTCTGCGTCGATAATTGAAGACTTCCGCCCGAGTACCTAGGATGGTGCTCGGGCGTTTTACATATCGCCAGCCAACGGCAACAACGGCAAGAGGGTTAGAGGATAGGCCAGTAGGGCGCCGAAACCGGAAACGGTACGCACGCAGGTAGCCAGTAGGTAAGGCCGACGAGAGAACCCGAATGAAGGGGTTGACACGAGGAACGACGGCCAAGGGGCCAGTCGAAACAAGGTATGTGACGTCCGCTGAAGAGGACAGTTGCGGTTCAAGCGAGTCGCCAAACCGCAACACAGTATGTAGGAATAAATAGAAAATTAAAGAAGGAGGAACCCTATGGAGGGTCCCGAAATCAAGGCCGTTGAGGCCGTAATCGACAATGGATCGTTTGGCAAGCGCACGCTGCGCTTCGAGACCGGCCGCCTCGCCCAGCAGGCCGATGGCGCTGTGGCCGCCTACCTCGACGACGATTCCATGATTCTGTCCACCACCACCGCCGGTTCCAGCCCGAAGGAGAACTACGACTTCTTCCCGCTGACCGTCGATGTTGAAGAGAAGATGTACGCTGCCGGCAAGATCCCGGGCTCGTTCTTCCGTCGTGAAGGCCGCCCGAGCTCCGAGGCCATCCTCGCCTGCCGTATCATCGACCGCCCGCTGCGTCCGCTGTTCCCGCACACCCTGCGCAACGAAGTGCAGGTCGTCGAGACCGTGCTCGCCGTGAACCCTGATGACGCTTACGATGTCATCGCCCTGAACGCCGCTTCCGCTTCCACCATGATTTCCGGTCTGCCGTTCGAAGGCCCGGTCTCCGGTGTGCGTCTGGCGCTGATTGATGGCCAGTGGGTTGCCTTCCCGCGTTGGAGCGAGCGTGAGCGCGCCGTGTTCGAGATTGTGGTCGCTGGCCGCGTGATCGAGAACGGTGATGTTGCCATCGCCATGATCGAGGCCGGTGCCGGCAAGAACGCCTGGCACCTCATCTACGACGAGGGTCAGACCAAGCCCGATGAGGAAGTCGTTGCCGGTGGTCTTGAGGCCGCCAAGCCGTTCATCAAGGTGATTTGCGAGGCTCAGGACGAGCTCAAGAAGATCGCCGCCAAGGAGACCAAGGAATTCCAGCTCTTCCCGGAGTACACCGACGAGCTGTACGCCCGCATCGACGAGATCGCTCACAAGGATCTGGACGAGGCCCTCTCCATCGCCGAGAAGCTGCCGCGCCAGGACCGCATCCACGAGATCAAGGAGCACGTGCGCGAGGTGCTCGCGGACGAGTTCACCGATATGGACGATGCCGAGAAGGACAAGGAACTCGGTAACGCCTTCAAGGAACTGCAGCGCCAGATTGTGCGTCGCCGCATCCTGACCGAGGACTACCGCATCGACGGCCGTGGCCTGCGCGACATCCGCACCCTGTCCGCCGAGGTGGACATTGTGCCTCGCGTGCACGGTTCCGCCCTGTTCCAGCGTGGCGAGACCCAGATTCTGGGCGTCACCACGCTGAACATGCTCAAGATGGAGCAGCAGATCGACGCGCTGTCCGGTCCGCAGTCCAAGCGTTACATGCACAACTACGAGATGCCGCCGTACTCCACTGGTGAGACCGGCCGCGTCGGTTCCCCGAAGCGCCGCGAAATCGGCCACGGCGCCCTCGCCGAGAAGGCTCTCGTGCCGGTGCTGCCGAGCCGCGAAGAGTTCCCCTACGCCATCCGACAGGTCTCCGAGGCCATCGGTTCCAACGGTTCCACTTCGATGGGTTCCGTGTGCGCCTCCACGCTGAGCCTTTTGGCTGCCGGCGTGCCGCTGAAGGCTCCGGTTGCCGGCATCGCCATGGGCCTCGTGTCCGGCGACGTTGATGGCAAGCACATCTTCAAGACCCTCACCGATATTCTGGGTGCCGAGGATGCCTTCGGCGACATGGACTTCAAGGTGGCCGGTACTTCCGAGTTCATCACCGCCCTGCAGCTCGACACCAAGCTCGACGGCATCCCCGCCGACATCCTGGCCGCCGCTCTGCAGCAGGCCAAGGAAGCCCGCGCCACGATTCTCGAGGTCATCAACGAGTGCATCGACGGCCCGGCCGAGATGAGCGAGTTCGCTCCGCGCATCATCACCACCTCCGTCCCGGTTGAGAAGATCGGCGAAGTCATCGGCCCGAAGGGCAAGATGATCAACCAGATTCAGGAAGACACCGGCGCTGAAATTGCCATCGAGGATGACGGTACCGTCTTCATCTCCTCCGAGGGTGGCGAGGCTGCTGAGAAGGCCAAGGCCATCATCGACCAGATTGCCAACCCGCACGTGCCCGAGGCCGGCGAAACCTACAACGGCAAGGTCGTCAAGACCACGTCGTTCGGCGCTTTCGTGAACCTCACCCCCGGCACCGACGGCCTGCTGCACATCTCCCAGATCCGCAACCTGGCCAACGGCGAGCGTATTGACGCTGTCGAAGACGTGCTCAAGGAAGGCGACACCGTTGAGGTGATCGTTCAGGGTGTCGATGATCGCGGCAAGATCTCCCTGGCCATTCCTGGTTTCGAGGATCAGGAGAACAACGCCCGCCCGAGCCGTGGCGATCGCGATGACCGCCGTGGCGGCCGTGGCCGTGGTGACCGTGACGATCGCCGTGGCGGCCGTGGCCGTCGCTCCGATCGCGATGACCGTGACTTCGACGATCGTGACGACCGTCCGCGTCGCCGTCGCTCCGATGACTTCGAGGATGATTACGACGACCGTCCGCGTCGCCGTCGCTCCGATGACCGTGACTTCGATCGCGATGATCGCGATGATGATCGTCCGCGTCGCCGTCGTTCTGCCGACCGTGACTTCGACGATCGCGATGACCGTGATGCTCGCGACTCCCGTGACGATGATCGTCCGCGTCGCCGTCGCTCTTCCGATCGCGATGACCGTGGCGATCGTGATGACCGCCGTGGCGGTTCCCGTGGCCGTGGCCGTGGCTCGGACCGTAACCCGCGCTACGCCACCGACGACAACTACGACGACTACCGCGCCGACCGCGAAGAGCGTACTGAGCGCCCGCGTCGCCGCGTCCGTCGCGACTTTGATCCGTTCGAGGACTAAATCCCTCTCACGGATCGGTCGCGGCATAGCCGCTCCCCTCACCTACGGGAAGCCCGTAGGGCTTCCCGCTTAACGGTTCGGCATTCGAGGACTGATCGTTCTCTAGCTTCTCTCGGGTGAGAAGGGCTTGATCGCAAACCAAAAGGCTTCTATACCGTTTCATTCGGTATAGAAGCCTTTTTGGTTTTTCGGCTTCTTCGCGCTGCATATTTCGATGTTGAATAAGGCACTCGTGCTGCCGCCATGTACATTTAGTTGTCGGTTGACAACTATTCCCATGCATCAAGAATGGCGGATGATCATCGAAGGTACTCATGGGCGTTGATCACTGTGGCAACAACAAAGGCCGGGCCCTTGTGAGAGCCCGGCCTTTATGCCGTATGGCGGCGGATTAATCCTTAAAGGCTAATCCGTTGTCAATCAGCGTTACAGAATCGCCATGCACACGAAGTCCAGAATGAACAGCGCGGCCACAGTCCAGATGATCGGGTGAACCTCCTTGGCCTTGCCCTTGCAGGTCTTCACGATGCAGTACATGATGAAGCCTCCGGCGATGCCGTAGGAGATGGAGTAGGAGAAGGCCATGAACACGGCGGCGAAGAACGCCGGAATGGCTTCGGCGATGTCGTCCCACTTGACTTCCTTCAGGGAAGCGGCCATCATGCAGCCGACGATCACCAGCACGCCGGCGGTTGCGGCGGACGGCACGGCGGAGACGACCGGGGCCAGGAACGCGGACAAGGCGAAGCAGATCGCCACAACCACGGAGGTCAGGCCGGTTCGGCCGCCTGCGGCGATGCCGGCGGAAGACTCGACGTAGGTGGTGGTGTTCGAGGTACCGCAGATGGCGCCGATGGAGGTGGCGATGGAGTCGGCGAACAGGGCCTTGTCCATCTTGGAGGAGAAGCCGTGGCCGTTCTCCAGAGCCTTCTCATCCTCGGCGGAGAAGATGCCGGTGCGGCGGCCGGTGCCGATGAAAGTGCCCAGGGTGTCGAACGTATCGGACATGGAGAAGGCGAAGATGGTCACGATGACCAGCGGCAGCTTGGTCGGATCAGAGAACAGTGCCGGGAAGCCCTCGGCGGAGAAGATCGCGCCGAAGGTCTGCGGCAGCTGGGAGAAGGTCTCGCTGATGGACTGCGAGTTGGACCAGGTGGTCACGCCGAACGGGATGCCGATTACGGTGGTGATGGCGATGGCCAGCAGCATGCCGCCCTTAACCTTCATCACGGTGAACACAATGGCCAGTACGAGGCCGATCAGGAAGACCCACAGCACCTTGTCGTTGAAGTTGGCCAGACCCGGGGTAGCCGCAACGGCACCGCCCTTGGCGGCGGCCTTCGGATCGCCGGGAGTGAACTTGATCAGGCCGACGTTCAGCATGCCCACGTAGGCCACGAACAGGCCGATGCCGCCGCCGATGGCGTGTTGCAGGGACTCCGGGATGGCCAGGATGATCATCTTGCGGATCTTGGTGACGGTGATGAGGATGTTGATCAGGCCGCACAGGAACACCATGCACATGGTCTGCTGCCAGCTGAAGCCGAGGCCGAAGCACACGGTGTAGGTGAAGAACGCGTTGAGGCCCATGCCGGCGGCCTGGGCGTACGGCACGTTGGCGAACAGGCCCATGACCAGGGTGCCGATGATGGCCGCGATGATGGTGGCCAGGAACACGCCGCCCCACGGCATACCCGTCTGCGACAGGATCTGCGGGTTGACGACGATGATGTAAGCCATCGCGAAGAACGTGGTCAGGCCGGCCAGAATCTCAGTCGAGACGGTCGTGCCGTTTTCCTTCAAATGGAAGAACTTCTCCATTTACTCTCTACTTCCTTGGGTTTATGCGGGGCTGCGCACCGCGTGCATAATGCTGCGGCTGGCCCCGGCGAGAATTGCGACTCGCCCTGATCGGCCTGCCCAACGCGCGTCAGGCGCTGCGCACCCAATCAGAACCGTGGCCGATTATAGCTTGTGGAGGCAACGTGAACGGGTCCGGGAGTAGACTGACTGCCAGAATAATTCGGAACAACTCAGGGGACACGCAGGACACACCCGTGGAAGGAAGGCGCGCGATGAAACCGGCCGTCGAAGTCAGCATCACCTCTTGGAAGAAGAATGTCGTCAAGCCCGGTCAGGAGTACGGCCGCGTACTGCTGATGCCCGGCACCGGCTACAACTGCGACCGTCCGCTGCTCTACTGGTCGGCCCAGGCTCTGGTCGAGGCCGGCTGGCGAATCGACCGCATGAACGTACGCAACGCTTCCGACGACCTGTCCACGGTGATTCCGGTCCTCAATCAGGCGATTGACGGCTGGGTGGCCGCCGCGCGCGAGTCCGGCGCGGGTAAAGCCGGTGATTCCGGGGATGGCGTTGCCGCCGATGATTCTGCTACCGTGCTGGCCGATGGCGCAGCTGGCTCGCCGAACCGTGATTCCGACACCCCGTCCGGCCCTCGCCTGTTGCTGATCGGCAAGTCGCTGACGACGATGACCTACCCACATGTGGCCTCACACTACGGTCTGCCGTTCGTGCTGCTGACCCCGGTGCTGCATCACGCCGACTTCGATCCATCCGCCCGGGTGATTCCGGTGCCGGCTGTCGGCGATGATATCGTCGCCGAATCCGAGGCCCCGAGCGTGGCCGAAGCAAGGGCGATCATCCGCGCGGAACAGGCCGGCCAGTCGCACGCCGCCAGCTCCCGATACTCCGGCCCGGCACCGCTGATCTGCGCCGGCACCGCCGACCCGTTCTACGATCAAGCCCGCGCCAACGCGCTCACCCCGCACGTGCACGAATACCCGGATGCCAACCATTCGATCGAGGTGCCCGGCCACTGGCGTCGCTCGCTCGACTATCTGAAGGAAGTCACCGCGTCCGTAGCCCAGTACGCCGCCACGCTGTAATGCCCCGCGACACGCCCGAATTCTGCAATGTCGCTGACCATCCGTAATCTAATCATCCGTAAACCACAGACCGTTGGTTGAAGTGCGCGCGAGTGCATTTCCGAAGTTTGGTTCGCCAAGCCAGCGCAGGTTGAGAGATATAAGCCCGTCAAGGGCCGGCGAAGGTCGCTTCGCGAGATTATATTGCTCTGCCTGTGCGCAGGGCTTTTTTGTTGCCCGGCCGAAAGTTCCGAACTCCAAGTCAACGGCCGACTTAGGAAGGAACGCCATGAAGAGGCCCGAAAAGGAAGCGGTAGTCGCTCAGCTTACGGAAGAATTCCGTAACGCTGACGCCGTCTACCTGACCGAGTACCGCGGGCTTACCGTTCCGCAGATTTCCGATCTGCGTGAAAAGCTAGGCCGCGATACTTCCTACACCGTGGCAAAGAACACGCTGGCACGCATCGCCGCCAAGGAAGCGGGCATTGAGGGTCTCGACGAGATTCTCTCCGGCCCGACCGCCATCACCTTCGTGAAGGGCGACTTCATCGAGGCTGCGAAGGTCATCCGTGACTTCGCCAAGGACAACAAGGCTCTTGTCATCAAGGGTGCCGCCGCTGACGGCACTGTCTACGATGCCGAGGGCGCCAAGAAGCTGGCAGACCTCAAGTCCCGCCCGCAGCTGCTTGCCGAATTCGCCGGCGACATCAAGGCATCGATGGCCAAGGCCGCGTACCTGTTCAACGCTCTGCCTACCAAGGCTGTGCGCACGATCGACGCCCTGCGCGAAAAGCAGGAGAAGGCTGCCTGATTTACGCCCTCACGGCATGAATCAGTCGCTTCGATAATTTAAACAATAAGGTTTATTAGGCAGCGGATTTACCACTTCGTCCGCCGCCAAGATTGAAAGGAAGCCATAATGGCTAAGTACACCAACGATGAGCTGCTGGAAGCCTTCGGCGAGATGACCCTGGTCGAGCTCTCCGAGTTCGTGAAGGCCTTCGAGGAGAAGTTCGACGTCGAGGCTGCCGCTCCGGTTGCCGCTGTTGCCGCTGTTGCTGGCGCTGCTGCTCCGGCTGAGGAAGAGAAGGATGAGTTCGACGTCATCCTCTCCGCCGTCGGCGACAAGAAGATCCAGGTCATCAAGGCTGTCCGCGCCATCACCAACCTCGGCCTGGCCGAGGCCAAGGCTCTTGTCGACGGCGCTCCGAAGGCCGTCCTCGAGAAGGCCAAGAAGGAAGATGCCGAGAAGGCCAAGGCTCAGCTGGAAGAGGCTGGCGCCAGCGTCGAGCTCAAGTGATTTGTGCGGCATAAGCCGCAATCACAGCTTTTCGAGGAACCCCGCACCTGTGTTTCAGGCTGCGGGGTTTCCGCATACTGAGTAGACTAGTTGACGAGGACGAGGCGGAGAACGCGATCCGGCGTGGAAACACAAAGCTGGCAATGAGCGAAAGTTGTCAATTCTGTGCCCAGTAATCCGCCAAAAGCCGGTAAAAGATGACACAATGGCACGTAGTGTGGTCAAATAGTGTGTCCAGGAAGGCGGTCACGGTGAGCGAGTGGACGGTGAAGATCAACGGTGTCGACCGGATCAGCGTCAAGCCGGGGGAGTGCGTGGAAATCGGCCGTAAGCCGTTACGCCCCCTTGCCGATGATGGCAACACCCGCCTTGACGTCGCCGATCAAACCAAATCGATGTCCAAACGGCACGCCATGTTCACGGTAAAAAGCAATGGCACGGCCTCGGTCCGTGATCTTGGATCGACCAATGGATCGTATGTGGTGCGGGAAAATGGCGATTTGTTGCGCTTGCCGGCCAATGCCGAGTTCCTGTTGCCGACGTCTCCCATGCGCATGCAGTTCGGCGATGTGCCTGCGGACTTCATTCGTGTCGACGATCCAGTGGCAAAGCCGCTCGACCTCAAGGTGCCTGATTTGTTTGGCTATGCGGTTCACGAAGCACCGCAGGAGCCGGATGCGGCGGATATGTCCGTCGACGATATTCTTGATTTGCGGGCCGGCGAGCCGACCGCCATCTTCAGCGCGGATAATGTTCGACGCAAGGTCGACGAGCTTGAACTTGGCTCGCTGAATATCACGCAGCCAGTGACGAAAAACGATGAGCCGGCCATACCCCGTGATCTGTTCGCGGATGCGTTGGCCCAGCATGCCGAGCAGGAGACCGAACGCAAAAACCAGCAGGCCATGAACTCCGTGGCACTGCCGAAGCAGCAGACCGAACCTGAGTCGACGATTGTAACGCCTGCATCCAAGCACAGCAGGATCTCCGGTATTGTTCCAGTAGATGCCATCGCCCATGCCGTTGTTAAGCACGCTCCCAGCACAAGCGAGCCGGCAGTGGCGTCGGCGGCGGTTGTTGAATCCGATGTGGTGGCTGGCGCAAGCAAGTCAGCCGAAAACGTTCAGTCCGCTCCGAATACCAGGAATGCCGGCGATTCTCAGCCGGCGGACACTGTCGAACAGCATGCTGAAGTTGCCCAGCCTGAAGCCGCCCGGGAAGCCGAAGCCGCTCAATCTGAAAACACCCAGCCTGAGACCGCTCAGCCGGCAACCGCCCAGTCTGAAACCGACCAGCCGGCAGCTGACGTACCGGACGATCAGCAGCGGACCGCAGCCGAAGCATATCAAGAAGCCACCGCAGCAGGCGTAGCAGACCAGCAGCCGGCTGCCGAAACCGCCCAGCAGTCGGTATCCGAAGCATATGATATCGACTCCACGGGCGTACACACTCCGGTCTTCGAGCCCGGCTCGGTGTTCGAGCGTGTGGCCAAGGGCGAGCTGAAAGCACAGGAGCCGGCAGTCGAAGTCGATGGCCTGACCTCTGACGAGGCAAAAACCACGCAAGATTTCAATGTTCAATTCGAAGTCGCCCGTCATCCCGAATTGCTGGCGTTCCTCGCCATGAATCCGTACCTGTACGACGACATGTATTCTTGGCTCGCCGCCCGTGGCGAGGCCGATATTGACGAAGCCCTGTCTCACAACAAGGGCTATCAGGAATACCGCGAAGCGGTTGGAAAGTGAGTCGAGAGATGACCCAGAGCCAGACTCAGAACCAGAATCTCACGGAAGGTCTGAATCGCATCCGTCGCTGGCGTGACCAATACCGCAGCATGCAGCCGCCATCGCCGCTCGAGGATGTGAATCAACTGGCCGCGAAGCTGGAGATGACCCATGCCCATCCCTCCGGCATCGCCCAGCTGTTCGCTTCCGGCCATGTCCGGTTGGATTCGTTGTTCCGCGACACGGGTGTGCTTAAGGCCGCCGAACGCCATATTGGGCGCGTGCTGGATGACCAGGCCGCCAAACGCAGGATTTCCGGCGTGGCGGAGTTGTCGCTCGTGGTCGGCGTGGCCACGTGGAAGGGCAACGCGCTGCCGGTGCTGTTGTACCCGGTGAGCGTCACGATCGAGGATGATGGCTTGTCGACCACCATTCGATTCACCGGTCGCGTGGCCCTGAACGTCGCGTTCGTCAATACATTGCGTGAGCAGGGGGTGTTCCTGGATGAGAATTCCCTGTTTGACGGTGCCAGCTATGACAGTGGCACTCCCGAAACTTCCGCGATGTTCGCCCGTATTTCGTCCGAAGCGTCGGAGCGTATCTCCGACTTCGCCATCGAGCGCCAGATTGTGCTCGGATGCTTCATGGACCCCTCGTCGCAGATGATCAGCGAAAGCCGACAGTTCATCGACCAGCTGGAGAACGGCCCCACCGGCAATGTGCTGTTGGACGCGCTTGCCGGCGACGAATCCGCCCGCACCGCGCTCAAAGATGCCAATATTCCGCAATACAGTCCTTTCGACGTAGACCCGCATGCCGAGTACGAAGTCGGCGATGTGGACAATACGGTGCGATATGCCGCGTCACTTGCTGCCAATGGCCATAGCATCGTGGTCGACGGCACCTTCCCGAAGGGCACCGCGGAGCAGGCTGTGGCCATCGCATCGCGCTGCCTGATGAATGGTCGTTCCGTGCTGTACGTGCCCGGCGTGGCCGAGCAGAAGCGTCTGTTCATCCAGACGGCTTCCGCCAATGAGATGAAGGCGCAGGTACTGGATGTATCCGATGAACACGCCAACGCCGCGCTTGATAAGCAGCTGATTGCCGCAGTCGGATTCCAGCCCGGAGTCGCCACCCAGCGATTCGACCAGCTGGCCGACGAACTCGTGGGCGTGCGCTCGCGCTTGACCCGCTATCTGGGCGACCTGCACGGGGGCAACGATAAGTGGAATGTGTCCGCATACGAGACCATTCAGAATCTGGCCCGTATCTCCGTGCTCCCGACGCACCCTGCCACCCACGTTCGACTTGACGAGTCAAGTGCCCTGAGCATCGCCAACGATATTGACACATGGATCGGCAAGATGGAACGCGCCGGCGAGCTCGGCGAATACACCATCGGCCCGGAAGACACCGCATGGTACAAGGCGTCCATCACCACTGAAGAACAGGCAGTAACCGCCTACCAGCGCGTGGACGATTTGCTGCGTCGCTTCCTGCCCGCCACCCGTGAGCAGGTGGCACGCACCGTGCAGACCTGCGGATTCCCGGTTCCTCCCACCACCCGCGAGTGGGAGCGTCAGGTTACGGTTTTGAAGAATCTGCGACGAGTGCTTGACGTGTTCCAGCCGGAGATTTTCGAGCGAGACATCAGCTCCATGATCGAGGCCACCAAGCCGAAGAGCCAGCGCAAGGCCGAGGGCACGTCGATGGGATTCTGGGAGCGCCGCCGCCACATCAAGGAAGCCAAGGATCTGCTGCGCGTCGGCGCGCAGGTCGAGGACTTGCACGAAGCGTTGAAGGTAGTCGCCAAGCAAGGGGAGCAGTGGCATCAGTTCGTGCCTCACGGCGGTTGGCCGGTGCTGCCCAGCAAGCTCGACGAGATCATCTCCACCCAAGAGGCGCTGGTCAGCAATATGACCGCGCTGGATACCGTGCTTTCCACCACACCCGCTGGTGGCAATCTGGAAACCGCCGATTTCGAGAAGGTGGAAGCACGCCTGAAAGCACTGCTGGATGATCGCAAGGCACTGGACACCTTGCCGGAGCGTTGCCTGCTGGAGCAGGAATTCGCCTCTGCCGGACTGAACGAACTGGTCGCCGATCTCAACGCTCGCCGAGTGAGCGTGGAGCAGGTGCGCGGCGAAGTGCAGCTGGCCTGGTGGACCACCGTGTTTGAGGACATTGTGCGTTCGTCCGCCATCATCTCCAACCAGGATGGTGCCGCGCTGCAGGCCGCATCCGACCGCTTTGCGCAGGTCGATGTGGAGCACGTGCGCTCCATCGGACCGATGGTGTCGCAGGAATCCATGCGCCGCCTGTGCGACATGCTGTTCTCCCGCACTCAGGAAGCCAACCAGATGCACACCGTGCTGGCAGGGCGCGCCAGTGTGTCGCTGAGCAGGATTCGCCGTGATCATCCGGAGATTCTGGCCGCGGCCAAGCCGATTCTGGTGGCCGCGCCGGGTACGCTCGCCGCACTCACCGAGCCGGGTGTGCTGGCTGATGTGGCGATTCTCGATGCGTGCGCGCACATTCCCGCTATCGAGTTGCTGTCCATCATCGGCCGCGTGCAGCAGGTGGTGGTGATCGCCCACTGCGCGACGGTAACCAGCGAAAGCGTCAAGCAGCTGATCGACACGTTGCCTCATATCGAGGTGGATGCTGCCCCATCTCGCCGTGCGCCGCGCCTGTCCGCATTCCTTGAATCCGAGGGATATGGTCCTGTTCGCTATGATGTGGCCACCGAGCCGGCTGCCGGTGAGGTGCGATTCCACCGTGTGGAAGCGAGCGGTGTGCCGGTTATGTCTTCTGGTCTGGTGGAATCCAGCCAGCCGGAGATTGATGAAGTGGTGCGTCTGATTACGCAACGTGCCGCCGGTTTTGCCGTGGTTCCTTCCAGCTATCGACTTGTGGTCGTGATGTTGACCGACGCATTCCGCACACGCTTGGGTGCCGAATTGAAGTCGTTGGCAGGCAAATCCAAGGCGATGGGCCGATTCCTGCGCCATGTGCGGTTGGTTTCCTTGCGTGACGTGGCCGGAGGTCGTGCCACTGACGTGATTCTGTCGATGTGCTATGCGAAAACCACGCACGGACGTCTGCTTCAGCAGTTCGGTCCGCTCGAAAGCACAGGCGGTCGCGGACTGTTGCTGGATGCCCTGGCATTGGCGGACCACAGCTTGGATATTGTGTCGGCCTTTGGTTCCGAAGATTTGGATGAAGAACGACTGCACCAATCCGGTCCTCGGTTCCTGAAGACCATGTTGACGTGGGCCGAACAGCTTGACGACCGTCCGGTGCTTCCGTTGCGTGATGCGGCAGGCGGCAACGTGCTGTTCGACGATATCGCCGACAGGTTGCGCGCGCGAGGACTGAACGCTGCTGTTGATTATGGATTCGACAAGGGCGTGAAGATTCCGCTCGTGGTGGGATTGAAGGACAAGCCGTTTGCCTTGGCCGTGCAGACCGATGACGCGAACTTTATGTCCGTGCAATCCACGCGTAGGCGTCATCGTTTGTCGGCACAGGATCTCATTTCCTTGGGCTGGAATGTGATGACCGTCTGGAGTGTCGCCGCCTTCGTGAACCCCGATAAGGAAGTCGACCGTATCGTCAGCCGTATCGGTGAGATCTATCGCGAGGTTGAATAACCATGGCGGAATACTCGGCTACACGGCGCACACCGCGCAAGCACAAGCGCGTGGTGATGAAGGGCACTGAGCAGTTTGACGCTGACGGTGTCAAACTCGAGCCCGGAGACATGCAGACCGACCAACAACGGCAATCCGACGACGACAAACGCATCCTCGGCGAACTGCCGCCGCATTGGGCCGTTTTTAACGAGCGCGAGTAGGAGTTGGGGCGCACTCTGTGCGCCCCGATACTGTGTTTTCCGCAGCCTGTCGGCTGCGGAAAACACAGTATCGGCCGAAGGCCGATTCCGCTTCCTACCGCACAACGGCCATAATCGCTCCGGCCTGTTGCAGCTCCATAACCTTGGCCGCGGCCTCCGGCGGCATTGCGAACGACACCAGTCGGTCGTTGCCTCCCAATGCACCAATCGCATCCGGTTTGCCGACATTCATCACCGTGGCGTTCTCGGCCAGCGTGCAATCAGCGCCTTCGCAACCGACGGCGGAAACCAGTCTCACCTGATCGCCGGCCAATACATCGTCGACGCTACTGGCCAAGCGGACTTCAATCACCGTAGTGCCGGTCGGTGCTACGGGCGCATCTCTGGCCATATGCGTGGAAATGGGATCGGCTGCTTCGATATCGATTTGCGCTACCTTGCCCACCACATCCTCAATATTGCCTGTCCAAGACGGGCCTGCCGCAGATACCGGCATATCAGCCAACTGAACGTCGGCGGCCAGAATAATGTCACCCCGTCGAATCGAGCGGGCGGCCACCACCATCGGCTCGGTCTCCACCACGGCCAATACGGCTTCAATCCCAAACAGCACTGCGAGTCCCACGCACAACGCAGCAGTGAGTCGGCGCAAGGCATCCGCCATGCGCCGTCGCCGCAATGAGCCGCGCGCAGGCGGCTTAATAAACGAAAAGGTCACCATGCAACCATGGTGACCTGAAGTTTTTCGTAAGCGCAAGCCAAATCGACCTATGTGGTTCTAGCTTGCCAAGTTATCCACAACGCTTCAAACCCGTGCAACAGACAGTGCCCGTAGTGCCAATATCCGCGGCATACCGCCGTCGACACCGTCGTTTACAGAGGAAAAGCGGGTGTACAGACCTTACTTGCCGGATTTGTCGGTGCGGTAGAAGCCGTGACCCTTGAACTCAATCGGCACGGCGGAATACACCTTGCGCACCTGCTCCTGCGAGCACTTGGGGCACACGGTAATCGGGTCGTCATTGAACGACTGCTGTTCGGTGAAGTCATAGCCGCAGTTCTTGCAACGGTAATGATAGGTAGGCAACGGATTCCTCCAACAAAGTCATATTTCTCGCGGATGGCCCAAACGCCATGCCACGCAACCGTTCATATCCTAGTCGCCGCCCTGACACATTGGCGTTACGGTCTTACTAGCCAGCTTGCTGTTGCCACTCTGGTTCCATCGGCCAGTGTGCGTGGCTGGTTGGTCAGTCTGGCTTGCGCCGAGTATCTTGGCCGGCCGGCCAGCTCAACAGGCCCGATGAGCTAAGCCGCCGGTATCCCTCCGGCGTCAGCACTCCGTCGGCCGGCACATCATGTGGTTCGGCCGGCAAATCAATGTCCAACACCTCCCACGGCCAGCACACCGCAATCAGGGGACATGCGGGCTTGCGGCGAGCCAAGGCCCGGTCATACCAGCCGGCTCCACGCCCCAGACGATTGCCCTGCGGGTCCACTGCCAAAGCCGGAGCGATGACCAGATCGGCCTTCTCCAACGCTTCGGGCGGTAGAACTGCGCCAGTTGGCTCATCGGGTCTGTGATGGACGGTGCTGGGAGAGCTGCAGCTACCGGCATTGTTCGCGCCACCCACTGCATCCATCGAGCGCAATGATTCCAATGAATCCAGCACACTCCAGCCAATTTCCAACCCAGACCCCAACCTTGGCACCAACACGTGGCAGCCATGAGCCCGCAGCCATCGCAACAGTGGCCGGGTTTCGATTTCCGAACCCATCGACACATATGCCGCCACTGTGGGACCATCCTGAATCATGTGTGCTGGGAACCGTCGCACCAGCAATTCACCGGCCGCTCCGCGTTCTTCCGCTGGAACGCGCTTGCGCCGAGACAGTATATGGTGGCGCAGCGTCGCTTTATCCATCTTTTCTGTTTTCTCTGTGCCGCTGTAGTCGCTGCCGATATTCATGCCACTGCCCACTTCGCTCATACCGCACAATCTAGTGTTTCCATCGTAAAACGAAAGTGGCCACGGTAGCGGCGCAAGACCTTCATATGGCTACAATAAAGGCCGTGTCAGTTTTCCAGTCGATTAAAGAGGCGTTCAAGCTGGACCACCAGATCCGCCCGCCACGTCTCACCCATCCCGGTTTTCCGATAGTCCTGCGCCCCCTGACCATGGATGATGAGGACGGCTGGAACGAAGTGCGCTGGCGCAACAACGACTGGCTGGCACCTTGGGAATCCGGTGACCCGATGCATGGCGGCTCCATCACATTCAATCAATGGGTGCAGCGGCAGCGCCGTAACGAGCAGCATGGCGTCGGCGTGATCTTCGCCATCGAATACCAGATGCGTATCGTCGGCCAGATTTCGTTGGGAGCCATCGTGTATGGTGCCATGCGTACCGGCGTGGTTGGTTATTGGGTCGATCAACGGTGCGCCGGCCGCGGATTCGCGCCAATGGCACTGGCCATGCTTGCCGATTGGGCGCTCGGAGACCCATTCGGGCCCGCGTTGCATCGGCTGGAAATCGCCATTCTGCCGGATAATGCGCGTTCTTTGGCTGTGGTGCGTAAGGTCGGAGCCCATCATGAGGGACTGCGCGAGCGGTATATGTATGTCAATGGCCAGTGGCGTGACCACGTAACGTTTGCGCTGTTGGCTGAAGATATGGGGCAAGGGTTCGCCGCTAGACTCGCCGCCGCCGGTTCCAGATAAGCGTCGACCGGAAGAATTCCGCTCCGACACGCCCGGACGGAAAGCCCCAGTTCGTCGGCACGTCTCCTATCCTTGACTCTATGGGTTATGAGTCACTGAGCACTGTCGTCGTGCTGGTGATTGTGGCGATTATTATCGTTGTATGGCTGCCCGTACGTACGGCCAACGGCATGAAACGTGTGGACGAGCACCGGCAGGATCGTTATTCGCCTTCCCTGCATATCGTTGATGCAGAGAACGGCAGACGATTCGGAGACATCAAGCCGCATAAGGCGAAAGGGGCAGCAATGCCAGCATCAACACCGTCAGCGAGGCTGACATCTGAGCACATCGCCCATGTGCGGGAACTGCGCCGCGCGGCCATCCGCCGCCGGCAGATTCTCGCCGTATGCCTGCTTGCCATAACCGTGTTGGTGTTTGCCGTATCGTTCCCCCTGCATTTCAGTCCGCTGCTTGCTCTTATTCCGTTCGTGCTGTTGCTGCTGGTGCTGGTGCTGGGAGCCAATGCCTCACGCCAGGCCCGGCAATGGGAGCGCAAGGTGGTCCGCTACGAGCGGGCTCATAGCGGTACGGGCTGGTCCAAGAAACCGTCTGCCGAGTCCAAGGACAGCAAGCGTGTGAACAAGGCCGAACCGGTTGCGGCCGTAACTGCGCCTGCCAAGGAGCTTTCCGAGCATGTTGAGGATGCTGCCACCGAGGTCATGGAACAGCGGCAGATTCGCCGCGCGTTACGCGATGCCGAGATTGAGCAGGCCAAGGCCAAGGCCTCACGCCAGTCCGCCGCCGCATATCAGGCCGCGGCGGAGCACGCCAAACAGTCTGAGAAGTCTGATACTGCACAGTCCGCCGCCGATAAGCCTGCCGCCGAACCGTCTGCTATGGTCGATGAATCCGCTGACCGTAAGTCCGCTGCCGAAACCAGTGAATCTTCCGCCGCGCCCGATGCCTCCGCTCGCACGGATAAGTCGACTAAGTTGGATAAGTCCGTCGCCCCTCGAGTTGAACCATCGCTTACGGTGCGTGATGAGCGTGATGAGCGTGATGAGCGCGACGATGCCGCTGCCGCTGCCGATGCCACGTCGGAACTGGTCAGCGTACGCCCTGCCCGAGCACTGGACGTCTTCGATATGTCCACCTCGCAGGATCTCATCTCCTTCACTTTGGGCGGGGAACATAACGCCGACAACGCTCCGGAAAGCTTGGAGATCAAGTCGACCCGTCAGGTGTCCAAGGCGGAACCTGTCGAACCCGCAGTGGCGGAAAAGTTGATTGACGAGGCCCGAGCCGTCAAGGCCGCGGACGATGCCAAGGCCGCCGATGCGGGCAAGGCTGTCAGTGCCGGAAACGCTGTAGACACTGAGTCGGAGCAGCGCGATGATGCCGATACGAACGCCGCTACGGACGCCGATGACGAGGCTGCAAACGCCGCCCAGCGAGCCGCATTCCACGAATCCGAGGAGCGTGCCGACGTCGAAGCGCCAGCGGCGACCACCGATTCGTTGGGCGCAGGCCTGGACTCCATTCTTGCCCGCCGCGGCAACTGAGCGTCGCGATTCGCCGATTTTCTCTCACAGCGTTAGCACTCGAGTTGGCAGAGTGCTAATAATCGCGCTACGATGTGTCCTAGCGCAAAGGGACAACGCAAGTGATCGTCAGCCTCTTGAGGCGTTCTGGCGCGGCATTATCGAACTACAAGTAGATACGAGGTGACCCACAGTGTCGATTAAGCTCACACCGTTGGAAGACAAGATCATCGTCAAGCAGGCCGAGGCCCAGACCCAGACCGCTTCCGGTCTGTATATTCCGGACAACGCCAAGGAGAAGCCGCAGCAGGGTGAAGTCCTGGCCGTTGGCCCGGGCCGTCGTGACGACAAGGGCGAGCGCATCCCGATGGATGTCAAGGTCGGCGACAAGGTGCTGTACTCCAAGTACGGCGGCACCGAAGTCCACTACGAGGGTGAGGACTACCTCATCGTCGGCGCGCGCGACATTCTCGCCATCCTCGGCTGATTAGTCGCCTAGCGAACTTCAACAACCCCGACTGTTCCCACGAACAGTCGGGGTTTTCTCTTGTCAGGCGGAAAGGGGCTCCCCTCAGAGAGGGGAGCCGAAAACCGCTCCCGCCAAACGCCCAGCCATGCCTGCTATGCATAAAGGTGCATGCGCGCAACGTAGTTGAGTTCGGCGTTGCACCGCATCTACACTGGGTAACGGATTGGGGTCCCTATGGAAGAGGCTCGGTCGGCGACTTGGCCGAGCGGCTTAAGACATTTTGCACAAGACGGCAGTAGGTCGACGGTATGTTGTTTTTTTCCGTGTCGCAGGTTCGTGGTGTCGTCGCTGTGCCAATGGTTGTCTCTCTACCGACGCTGAGTGCCGTGGCATGAGGCCAGCGTCGGCAGTGGGCCACGAAATGGCGATGCGCCGATGCTGAGCCGCGTTGGCGTCGTTATAGGGCCAGTTTTTGGACCATTGCCGACGGCAAATCGGCGTTTTGTGTCGGCGACGGTCCAAAAACTGGCGGTCTGCCGACGATAAGTGCCGTCATCGTCGGCAGACCGCCAGGTATTGTCCCCGTGCCGACGTAAAAAGCCCTGCCATCGTCGTCACCGAGCCATTTTGTGACTCACTGACGGCGGCAGCAGGGCGGAAGAGGCCGAAGTCATGCGCGCGGTGCGGTCTCACACCTCGAATCCGGCCTCCACCAGCGCGTGATCGATGTCGCGAATCAAATCGTCCGTATCCTCCAGACCCACGGCCAGACGGAAGAAGCCGCGGTGGAACTCAGGCGGGTACAGGTACTGGCGCTCGTCATCCTCACCGAGGAACACGATCAGCGATTCGTCATGGCCGAGCGAGACGGCAGACGTAATCACATTGAGCTTGGAAACGAATCGGGTGTGCCCGTCGTGGTCGGTGTCGAGGCCAAACGACAGCACGCCGCCGAACCCGGAGTCCGGGCGGGCCAGCTGGCTGGCCGCCACCTTGTGGTGCAGGTGCGATTCCAGACCGGGGTACGCCACGAAACGCACCACATCCAGCGATTCGAGATGCTTGGCAATCGCCAAGGCCGAGGCGTCGTAGGGCAGCGCGTAGGCGTTCGCCAGCGTGATGGGGCGACGGATCGCGCCGGTTTCGGCGTCGACCCCGTTACCGAGGTGAATGGCCAGCGTGCCGAATCCGAGCGGCTGGTCGTCGAATGATTGTCCGTGATGTACAAGATCAGAAGCCATGCGCCCAGCATGCCAGCATGCGCCGTGCCGCGCAAACAGGCGACATCGCTTGAAAACCGCGCCATTGCAAGGTTCTAGAGCACCATATAAGAAAAAATGATTGGGTGAAGTGCGGGGTGCAGCCTTGGTCGGGGCTGTTTGCAGGGCCGAAGCGGGCCCTGAAAACACGCTGTGAGACACGCCGATAAAACCGCAGAATTCCGCGGTAAAACAAGGTTCGCGTAGGGGCCGATTTGCATACCTGGAAAATCTGTGGTTATATAGCCAAGTTGCCTGTTGAGGTCAAACACCGCGGCGGGAAACAGACTGGCGGATTTCCCAAGCGGTCAAAGGGAGCTGACTGTAAATCAGCCGCTTCGTGCTTCAGTGGTTCGAATCCACTATCCGCCACGCCCCGATAGCTCAGTGGTAGAGCACTTCCTTGGTAAGGAAGAGGTCGTGAGTCCAATTCTCACTCGGGGCTCTCTGGCGGGGTAGCTCAGCTGGCTAGAGCGTACGACTCATAATCGTAAGGTCAAGAGTTCGAGCCTCTTCCTCGCTACAAATCGCGCCCGCTAACCGGTGGGCGCGCACTATACCTAAGAACACAGAGGTGAATGACAATGGCTAAGAGCGCCGACATCCGTCCGGGCATCACGCTGGCCTGCACCGAGTGCAAGGAGCGTAACTACATTACGACTAAGAACCGTCGTAACACGCCCGACCGTCTTGAGCTCAAGAAGTTCTGCCCGCGCTGCGGCAAGCAGACCGTGCACCGCGAGACTCGTTGATCGCAAGTATCACAGCTTTACAAAACCCGGCCCATTCGGCCGGGTTTTTGCGTATTGCCTCCGGAGGCGAGTGGCAGGGTGCGGAATCAGTATCCGCATCGCGTGAGAAACGGCAGAAATCCCGCGTCTGAACGAACCCCTCGCGGGCGTTCTGTCGTTTCGGGCCGCCAAAACGGCAGAAATCCCGCGCCACCTTCGTTCAGACGCGGGCGTTCTGCCGTTTCAGCCGATGATTGCCTCGATATCGCACCTGCGCCACTAAGATAGTAAGCCATGACAAGCTTTGCAGACATCACCACCATGGGCGTGGGCGGCCCCATCGCCCATTTCATCGAGCCGACCACGCGCGTGGGACTCATCGAAGCCGTGGAGGAAGCCGATTCCAAAGGCCTGCCCTTGGTCGTCGTCGGTGGCGGCTCCAACCTGCTTGTTTCCGATAAGCCTTTTGACGGCGTGGTGGTTCGAGACGCCCGACGCCTCATCACTGTGCCGGACGAGGCTGCACCGGTAGAGGGCGAGGATCGCACCGTGCATGTCAATGCCGAGGCCGGTGCCAATTGGGATGATTTCGTGGCCTTCACCGTAGAGCTCGGGCTCGAGGGCGTCGAGGGACTGTCCGGCATTCCCGGCACAGTCGGCGCTTCCGTGGTGCAGAACATCGGTGCCTACGGGCAGGAAGTCGCCACTTCGGTCGAATCGGTGGAAGTCTGGGATCGAGACACCAAAACAACGCGCGACCTCACACCCGCCGATCTTCGATTCGGCTATCGATACTCCGCACTGAAGACCAGCATGTACGCCGGCCCCGGCCGGCCGGCCGGCCGATTCTTCCCGACGCCACGTTACGTGGTGCTTTCCGTCACCTTTGCCCTGACCCACTCGGCCGAAGGCACGGTAGGTTACGGACAGCTTGCCAAAGCGCTTGGCGTCGAAGTGGGCGACCGTATGGCCACCGCCGACATCCGCAAAGCCGTGCTCGCAGTACGTGCCGCCAAGGGCATGCTCGAGGACCCTACTCGCTACGCCTTGCCTGACATGGCCACCGCCAAGCGCGAGGCCAATATCCTGACCGATCTGGAGCGTCTGGCCTCCCTCAATGAGGCCGCCGGCATTCCCGTTGGCGATGACGGTCTGCCTGCTCCCGACTACAATCGCCACAGCTGCGGCTCGTTCTTTATGAATCCGATTCTGACCGCCGACCAAGCGGCGGCCCTGCCCGAAGATGCGCCGAAGTTCGACGCGACTCTGCCTGACGGCACTCCCGGCACCAAGACGTCCGCCGCCTGGCTCATCGACCATGCCGGCTGCCATAAGGGATATAAGGTCGATGCGGACGCGCCGGCCAGTCTATCCACGCAGCACACGCTGGCCTTGACCAATCGTGGGGGAGCGAGCGCGGCCGATATCGCAGCTTTGGCGCGTGCGGTTCAGCAGGCAGTCAAGAGCGCGTTCGGAGTGGACTTGGTGCCCGAACCGGTCTGCGTCGGTGTGCTGTAATCGCGCTATTGATTGATGGAGTGGGTTATTAATCCCATATATTGCGGACTCTGAGTCTTATTAATAGACAAGACACGCGGGCTCTTCTATACTCGATTGTCGGTATTGTGCGCATTCGGTGCGCAAACAACAGAGAAAAAAGAAGAGCACTATGCAACTGTTCCGTACAAAATCCGTCGAACAGACCATTGCCGAAACCGGTGAAGAGGGCCGCAAGCTCAAGCGCAACCTGACTTGGTGGGATCTGTCAATCATGGGTGTGGCCGTAGCCGTGGGCGCCGGCATCTTCTCGGTGGGCGCGCAGGCCGCCGCCTTCCACGCCGGCCCGGCCGTGATCATCAGCTTCCTGATCGCCGGCATCGTGTGCGGCGCAGCCGTGATGTGCTACGCCGAATTCGCTTCGATGATTCCGGTGGCCGGCTCCGCCTACACCTTCACCTACACCACGGTCGGCGAGATCATGGCCTGGATCATCGGCTGGGATCTGATCCTGGAAATGCTGATGGCCGGCTCCGTGATTTCCAAATATTGGGGCGTATACCTCAACGATTTCATGCGCCTGATGGGCTGGAACGCCAACACCAACCTGACGTTCGGCTCCTTCCACATCGATATCGCCCCGATTATCATCGTGGCGTTCTTTACCACGCTGCTCGTATTCGGCACCAAGATCGGCGCCCGCGTGGACGGTGCTATGACCGTGCTCAAGATCGCCATCGTGTTCTTTGTGGTGATCGTCGGCTTCTTCTACGTCAAGGCCTCCAACTTCACCCCGTTCATTCCGCCGAGCCAGCCGGCCTCCACCGTGGAAGGCTCCTCCGCCGTCACCGGCGTGATGACCCAGCCGTTGTGGCAGTTCGCCACCGGCATGACCCCATCCGTGTACGGCGTTCCTGGCATCCTCTCGGGCGCGGCGCTCGTGTTCTTCGCGTTCATCGGATTCGACGTGGTGGCCACCGCCTCTGAGGAGACCAAGAACCCGCACAAGAACGTGCCGCTCGGCATCGGCGTGGGCATGCTGCTCATCATTGTCATGTACATGCTCGTGGCCGTGGTGACCACCGGCATGGTCTCCTATGCCGATCTCGCCAAGCAAGACAGCCCCTCGCTGGCCACCGCCTTCGAACTGGTGGGCGCCGACTGGGCCGCCAAGATCATCAGCTTCGGCATCGTGCTGGGCCTGGCCACCGTGGTTATGGTGCTGTTGCTCGGCCTGACCCGTATCGTCTTCGCCATGAGCCGCGATGGTCTGCTGCCGCGCGGCCTGTCCAAGACCGGCAAGCATGGCACCCCGGCCGCTCTGCAGATCGTCGTCGGCGCGGTGGTGGCGCTCGTGGCCGCCTTCTTCGACATCGGCGTGCTCTCCGACATGGTCAACATCGGCACCCTGTCCGCCTTCACGCTGGTGGCCATCTCCATCCCGATTATGCGCAAGAAGCGCCCCGACCTGCCGCGCGCCTTCAAGATGCCCGGCAGCCCGTGGATTCCGATCCTCATCGCCGTGGCCAACTTCTGGTTGATGCTCAACCTGTCCGTGCTCACCTGGATTCGTTTCGTGGTGTGGCTCGTGGTCGGCTTCGCCATCTACTTCGGCTACGGCTACTGGCATGCGCGCCTCGGCAAGGGCGACCTGACCGAAACGCTGTCCGCCGAAACCGATAAGGCCGTTAACGGCTGAGAGCGAGGAGCGTCCCAACAGGCGCGTACCCTTGTATCAGTATTTGTTAAGGAGGATTCCATGCCATATGTAATCGCTCAGCCTTGCGTGGATGTCAAGGACAAGGCTTGCGTGGACGAGTGCCCCGTCGACTGCATTTACGAGGGTTCCCGCTCGCTGTACATCAACCCCAACGAGTGCGTCGACTGCGGTGCATGCGAACCGGTGTGTCCCACCGAGGCCATCTTCTATGAGGATGATCTGCCGGACGAGTGGGCTTGGTACAAGGATGCCGCTGTCAACTTCTTCGCTGAAGTCGGCGATTTGGGCGGCGCTTCCGCCAATGGTCCAATCGGCAAAGACCCGGAACAGGTCGCCGCGCTGCCGCCGCAGAACCAGTAAGCTGATTTGCGGATAAGCGCTGCACACAGCGCATAGTTCGGATTGAACCCTCGGTCTATCACGGCCGAGGGTTCGTCGTATCTTAGGAACATACCGTCCAAGAAAGGGGTTCTCATGGGCTTCCACGCATATTCGTCGCCATACGACTGGTCTCGTATCGCCGGCTTCAAAGCCACCGCCAAAACCGTGCCGGGTGGCATGATCGACCTGTCCGTAGGCTCGCCTGTGGACCCGGTGCCGAGCAGTGTCCAGCAGGCGCTGGTTGCCGGCGCAGACGCCCCCAACGCCCATGGATACCCGGTCACCGCCGGCACCGCCGACCTTAAGGCCGCTATCGATACATGGTTCCGCGAACTGCGCGGGGTGGATCTGAAATCCATCAACGCTGCCGCCGTACCCACCGTGGGTTCCAAGGAGGCCGTGGCGCTGATGGCCAGCCTGCTGCACCTTGGCGAAGGCGATGTGGTCGTCCAACCGGCTGTCTCCTACCCGACTTACGAAATCGGTACCCAACTTGCCGGCGCCACCGTGGTCAAAGTCGATGATGTGACCGACGTCGATTCCTGGGTGAATATTCCGAACGTCAAGGCCATCTGGATCAACTCGCCGTGTAATCCCTCCGGCGAGGTCATCTCCGCTGACTGGCTGACCGACATCGTGGCTGCTGCCCGTCGCATCGGTGCCGTGGTGCTCTCCGACGAATGCTATGCGTTAATGGACTGGCGTTCGGTGCGCCGCAATACAGCCGCGTCCTCTGCGCCTGCCGCGTCTGCATCTGCTGCGTCTGTGCCTGCCGCACCGGTGGCCGAATCCAACGAGCCCGCCTCCGATACCGCATTCAGTCTCTCCGCCACGCCATGTGCCCTGAATCCACATGTGTGTGAAGGTTCGGCAGCTGGCATCCTGGTGCTCTACTCGCTGTCCAAGCAGTCCAACATGGCCGGCTACCGTACGGCTCTAATTGCCGGCGATTACCGGCTGGTCAAGGAAATGGCCGAATACCGCAAGCAGATCGGCCAGATTATCCCTGGCCCAGTGCAGGCCGCCATGGCCGCAGGCCTGAAGGACACAGCCGCTGTGCACGAGCAATGGAGGCGTTACCGTCGCCGCCTATCCGCGCTGGTTGACGCACTGAAGGCATATGGCTATTCGGCACAAATGCCCTCCGGCGCGCTGTACGTATGGGTCAAGGCCAAGTCCGGCGACTGCTGGGCCGATATGGCCGAGCTCGCCAAGATCGGCATCATCCCCAGCCCCGGCGAATTCTACGGCGCTCCCGCCTACCTGCGTTTCTCCGCCACCGCCACCGACGAGGCCATCCGTTCCGCCTGCGAACGTCTCACGGCGTAATGAGATCGTAAGTGGCGTTGAGCCGTTCACGCCCCAAACTGGGCGGCCTTGTTGCCGAATTTGCGGCGCACAGCGTCCAGTGCGGCCTCGGCATCATGCAAACGCGCCTGTGAGGTCTGGCCGCGGGCATTGTCGGCCTCTTCGAGCATGTCATCCAGTGAAGGCTGCACGGCCGTAGCCGCCGCCTTACTGAGCGAAGACGTGCTCATACCGGCCAAGCGAATAGTTTTGGGCAGGGGAGTGGCAGACTCCGCCGAGGCCGGTAGCCCCAGCATGACTTTCAGCTGCCGCACGCATTCCGGGTACAGCACGCCGGCCGTATCGGTCGGCCGCTCCATCGTAAAAGACCGGGTCTGATAGCTCAGGTCGGCGAACCGCAACTTCACCGTCAGCGTGCGCGCCACCAGCCCCTTGCGCCGCAGCGTGCTGGTTACTTCGTCGCAGGCCGAACGCAGTAGCCCACACACCACGCGCATATCGCGTGTATCCTCGGCCAAGGTTTCCTCGGACCCAATGGATTTCTCCTCGCGTACCGTGGTAATTTCGCGGGAATCCAACCCGTGCGAGGCCGCCCATAATCCACGTGCCGCAGCCGGGGAGCCAGTGGCACGAGTCAATGCAGCCTCATCCAGCTGAGCCAATTCAGCCACCGAATGCACGCCCCAAGCATTAAGCCGCTTCTCCAAAGACGGCCCGATTCCCGGAATACCACGCAATGGCATCATCTGCACGAATTCGGCCGAGCGGGCCGCGGGAATCAGCAGCATGCCGTCCGGCTTGGCATTGGTCGAGGCCATTTTGGACACCAGTTTGTTACAGGCGATACCCACTGAACACGTCACGTGGAAGCGCTCGGCCACCTGAGCGCGAATCCACGCGCCGATCGCGCTCGGCCGCCCCCACTCCAGCAGTGCGGCGGACACATCCATATAGCCCTCGTCCACCGAAACCTGCTCGAACCGGTCGGTGACGGTCAAAAACACCTCATGCATGATTCGGTGCGACATCATGCGGTAATACGCCATATCTACTGGCAGAAAAATGCCGTTCGGGCACAACCGATGGGCGCGCGCGGCCGGCATCGCCGAATTGATGCCGTATTTCCGGGCTTCGTAGCTCGCGGCGGACACCACTGCGCGCGGCCCGGTGCCGATGATTACCGGCTTGCCTTTGAGCCCGGGGTTGCGCGCCACCTCCAATGAGGCATAGAAGGCATCCATGTCGATATGCAGCACGGTGCATCCGGTCTCGTCGTGGCCCCAATCGCGTTTGGCGGCCTCAAGTCTCGGTGCGGTGCTCATGCCACCATTGTAGGAATGCCGAACGAGGTCATGCTCACTATGTGGCGCGCATGACGCGGCGCTCATTGTCATAATGCCGAATATCGCCGGAATTCCAAGGGTTTACGCACTGTGCGGCTGTTTCGCATGGTGGGTGCGATTCCACGGAATCGTCCACATTGCGTCACTGTCCGTAACGCCTTCCAAGTCAATGCGCGCTGTCCCGGCTCTCCGAGTAGCGTAAACCTCATGAAGAAGGCAGTGGTCGGTATCCTCAACCGTGTTCCCGTGGTTCTTATCGTGATTGGTGAGGCACTGGTGATTTATTTGGCTACGGCCGTCGCCAAACTTGCGTTCACCCAGCTCGATCCGCTGTACTCGGTGTGGTATCGCGTGGGATTCATGGCGGTGCTGTTGCTGCTGTGGCGCAGGCCCTGGAACAAGGCGAAGCGAGCGCAACTGTTTCACCGCGACGCCCGCAGCTGGGGGCTGGTCGTACTGCTCGGCTGCTCGCTGGTGCTGATGAATACCCTGTTTTATGTGGCCATCAGCAATATGGATATGGGCATTGCCGTGTCTATCGAATTTTTGGGACCGCTTTCGGTGGCGGTGATTACCGGCAAAAGCTGGCGCGAGCGGGTCGGTATCGGTATCGCGGCGGTCGGTGTGGTGCTGTTAGCTGGCATATCATTGGCCAATCCGTCCGGCAATGGCACGTTTTTGTATGGTCTGATTGCGATTTTGATCGGCGGGTCGATGTGGGGCATGTATATCATCACCGGCCGGCGCGTGGCGGCTGGCGGCAATTCGCTGGATAATCTGTGCATCGCCGTGACCATCGGCTGGCTGGTCCAGTCCCTGTTCCTTGGCGTGCCGGCTGTGGCTCATGTGGTTCACCCCAAGGCCGATGCCACGTGGGCGCTTGAGCCCGGCGGCTCGCTGAAGCTGCTGGCTCTGCTGTTTGTGATTTCCCTGATGGCCTCGTTCATTCCCTATGTGGTGGAGCAGATCACGCTGCGACGCACCACATCCGGCGCATTTTCGGTAATGCAATCCATCAATCCCGCCATGGCGGTGGCCGTGGGACTGGCGTTCGGCGAGATTCCCAGCGTTGGTGAAATCGTCGGTGTGGCGTTGGTGATTTGCGCGGTTATCGTTACGTTCTCCGGCGACGCCGCACCCGCGGACGTTCAATAATGTGTCGTTCGGCACGCCGTATCCGCAGGACGTGGTACAGTAATTTGCTGTTGCGCATTATTGCGTAACGTGGAGTCATGCCTGAGTGGCCGATAGGGGCACCCTGCTAAGGTGTTAGTCGTGTAAACGGCTCGAGGGTTCGAATCCCTCTGACTCCGCCGATTAAGGTTCCGGGTGAAAGCTCGGAACTTTTTTGTTTTCCGGAAACTCCGGGTTAAGTAACTCCTGAAATAACCGAGGACGGGCGGTCTCCGCTTGTGGTAAGCGGAGTCGGAGGTACGCCATTGTCCGTCCGCCTCCAAACCGCCATTTTAGTGGGCGAACGAGTGCGGCACGTCGGGAAAAGTCCGAGCGACGAAAGAAAAATGTCCACTAAGTGAGACTTTTGCGTGGTGTTCGTGAATGGTGATTGAAGATTAACCGGTTTATATATTGCTTGTCCAATCGCTTGCTCATCGCCTCCCTCCCCGCAGTACTTGACCGAGATGGGCGGTACCCTAGAGAGAGAAGAAGAGTTCCGAAGGGCGGGCAAAGATGAGCCATATCGCTGGGCAGGGGCAACATCGCTCCAACTCGACACGAACCAACCGTGCGGCGCTGATTATCGTGTTCGTGATCGTGCTCGCCGTTGCGCTGGGCATCGGCGCATGGTTCGCAACCCATCGCACGGACGGCAATGGCCCCGCACACGCCGGAGTGTCGGACGTCGCGTTGAATAAAGCGAAGAACACGCCCAAACCGGTGACCGAACATCACGGCAATTCACCGGATTGCCCGGATACGGACTGCATCGCCATGCTGGTCAACGGCGATTTGTTGTTCCATGAGGGATTGTGGAGCCATTTCCAAGGCCCGAACCCCAACGCCACGGATGGCACCGCCTTCAACTTCGACCCGCTGTTCGCGCCGATGAAGCAGTACATTCAGGCTTCGGACATCGCCGTGTGCGAATTCGAAACCCCGATCGCCCAGCGCGGCGGCCCATATGCCGCGTACCCGATCTTCAACATTCCGCCGGAAGTGGCGGATGCCGCCCGCAACGTGGGATACAACGCCTGCACACACGCCACCAACCATTCCTGGGATCAGGGGGCGGATGGCATCGCCCGTCTGTGGGACACGCTTGAGGCCAATGGCATCGCCCAGACCGGCTCGTACAAAACCGAAGCCGACTCCACCAAACCGTTGGTCATCGATTCCCCGACCGGCGGCGGCAAGCTGGGTCTGGTCACCGGCACGGTCTCCCTCAACGGCATGACCGCCGACGAGGACTGGCAGGTGGATCGTCTGCGCGAAGACGGCGACCCGAATCACGACAGCGACATCCAGCGCGCGGTAGACAAGGCCAACAAGGCCCGCGAGCAAGGTGCCGATGTGGTGGCCATCGCCATGCACTCGGTGCAGGAATACCTTGATTACGCCGATTCCTGGCAGATTTCGGAAGCCCATGAGCTTGCCGACACTGGTGCCTTCGACGTTATTTACGGTGCCGGTTGCCATTGTGCGCAGCCCATCGAGAACTATAACGGCACGTGGATTATCTACGGTCTGGGCAACGCCGTCACCGAGTCGGCGAACACGCCGGAAACCTTGGTCAACAATCAGGGTGTGACCGCACGCATCCAGTTCGCCGGCAAGAAGGGCGTCAAGGGGTCGTGGCGCGTCAACCGCATCGATTGGGTGCCCACCGCCAACGTGCATCAAGGCAACTACCAATGGTGCCCGATATCCAGCGACCATCCCATAGGCACATGTTGGGACGAAGCCTACGACGCTCAGATACGCCAACGCATCTGGGATGTCATCTATTCGATGGGCGCGGACCAGAACGTCGTCAAGGAATGGAACATCACGCAGGAGCAGGCGGCAAAGCAATAGTTGCTCGGCTTGGTCTCAAGGAGGGGAAGCCGCAAGGTGACGCTTTTCCCGCCGGCCTCCTAATGTGGAGCCCATGACCGAGATTTACGAAACCCAAAGCGAACGCACCGATCTGCCCCTCGTCGTGATGCCGTCCGTGCTTGACTCGATGATCGAGCCCATCAAGGCCCAGTTCCCCGCGCTCCACGACGTTGCCCGCGTGCGTATGTTCGAGGAATTCACGTCCGACGAGGCGACCATAGCCGAGCGTCTGAAGGATGCCGACGCCCTGCTGGTGGGCGGCTACCACATTTCGGACGATCTGCTGCGCACCATCAGCGGGCAGGGGCACGTCAAGTGCATCGTGTTCTGCGGTACCGGCGTCGCCAGCTACCTCAATCTCGATAAGGCGCGCGAGCTGAAGATCCGCGTCTGCAACGCCGAACATTATGGCGATCACGCCGTGGCCGAGCACACCTTCGCCCTTCTGTTCGAGCTCATCCGCCGCGTTGGCCAACTCGATAAGGACGTCAAGGCCGGCAACTGGGCGTGGGCCAGCGGCGATGGACTGCAACTCGCCGGCCGTCGCATGGGCATCATCGGACTGGGCGGCATCGGCTCCACCGTGGCCGGCATCGCCCGCGCCCTCGGCATGGAGGTCGCCGCATGGAATTCGCATGTGCCGCCCGAGCATTTCGAACGCTCCGGTGCCACTCCGGTCGACGATCTCAACAAGCTCATCGAAACCAGCGACGTCATCTCCGTCCATCTGCCGCTGAACAACGCCACGCGCGGCATCGTCACCGCCGAGAACCTTGCGCATGTGAAGCCCGGCACCCTGTTCATCAACACCGCCCGCTCCGAAGTCATCGAATCCGGTGCGCTGCTTGCCCGACTGCAAAAGGGCGATGTTCCCGCCGCACTCGACGTGTTCGACCATGAGCCGCTGACCGCCGACGACGCCATCTGCCATGTGCCCGGCATCGTCCTGACCCCGCACGTCGGCTGGCGTGCCGACGGCGCGTTCAAGGAGCTCACCCGCCAGATGATCGCCTGCCTGACCGCCTACTTCGCCGGCGAAGACTATAACGTCGTCGTCTCCGAACGCTGATAGCCCTGCCTAGCCTCGCGCTCAATCGAACACCCAGCCAGTCGACCACCGGAACACGCTCATGCAGACGATTCTCAACACGCCCGACGATCCTGCCCACGATTCGCTCGTCGAAAAAAAGTCCGAATTTATCGGCGACGCCGCCCATGTCGATACGCTCGACGAGGCGCTCGCGTTCGTGGCTGCGATCCGTGAGCAGCATCCGAAAGCCCGACACGTGGCGTATGCCGCCGTGTGCGGAGGCGCGGATGGGCGACTGTCCGAACGCATGAGCGATGACGGCGAGCCGTCCGGTACCGCCGGCAAGCCGATTCTCGACGTACTCAAGCAGTCGGGCACCACCGATTGCGTGGTTGCCGTCACCAGATATTTCGGTGGTATTCTGCTGGGCTCCGGTGGGCTGGTCCGCGCGTACTCATCCGCCGCATCATTGGCGATGAAAGCCGCCCGCGCCGCCCGCATCATGACCGCCAAGCGATACCGGGTTCGCCTCGAATACCCGCAGTTGGCCCGATTCCAGCAGATCCTGGCGCAGCTTGGTGGCAGTCAGGAGGATGAATCGTATGCGGTGAACGTCGAGTTGACCGCGGTGGTGCCGCAGGATGATTGCGCGCGATTCGAGGAGCGTGTGCGGGAAGCGTTCAATGCCGCTGTGGTGCCGGCTCCGATTGACATGGTCAACATTCCGGTTCCGCTCGCGTGACGCCTGTATGACTAAGCTGGGCATCATGACCGACGAGAACACCACCAGCCAGCAGACCCAGCCCACCGAGGCCGCAACCGAGGCCGCGGCCGAGACTGCAACCGACACGGACGCCCAGCAGCAGGACCAAGGCGCGCAGTCCGCAGCCGAGTCCGCCGCTCCGGTGGATTTCGAACCGCTGACCGCTACATACGAGCGTCTGCGCCATTCCACCGACCCGGCCGAACTGTCCGAATTCGCCCGTCGGCCGTTGCCTGACCGTGCCGATCAGGCGGCGTTCTCCCGCGCCACCGCACTTTTGGAGGCTGTGGCCGGCAACCCGCACACCCCGGTGGCCGATCGTGTGTTCCTCGCCGACACCATGCCGTTCCCGAACGTATTGGTCAAACTCTCCGAAGACCCCGAACCGTCCGTGCGTCAAGCCGTGGCCGCCAACGGGGACGACAAGAATTGGCTGGTCGGCCGTCTGACCAAGGACCCGGTGCCTGCGGTCCGGGATACGGCGTTGAAAAACAAGCGCACCAGCTGGAAGATGCGGCTTGAGGGTGCGCAGGACCCCACTGCGGATGCGGAGACATTGGATTTCTTGGGCGTACTTGGCACCGAATCCGAAGAGGGAGCACCGGCGGTGCTTTCTTCGATGGTCCGCCGTGCCGTGGCACTGAACCCCAATACGTCCGAAGCGATGCTTGCCAAATTGGCCAACGACCCCTCGGCCGAGGTGCGGCACGCCGTGGAAAGCCGCCGCTAAGCACACTATTGCTGTGTTTTGCCGCGCAAATTTGGCCGGCAATCACCCCCTGTCCACCATTGTGAGCGCTCACATCTCACTATGTGAGGGTAAAAAGTACATAATTTGGCGGAATCATGGCATTTTTCTTACGGTGTGGCGCAATCAAACGGCGTTAGACTGGGGCTATGAGTGAGATTACCGAGAGTGAAGAGCGTCTGGCCCGTCCGTTGATTCGACTGGCCAAGTTGGTCGGTGTCGGCACGAGTTATTTGGGCATGAGCCATGACTACCACGAGATAGACGATGACGTCCTGATCGAGGTGCTGGCAGCGCTGGGCATCGACGCCTCCAGCGAGAGCGCCCAACTCATCGCCATCCGACGCATTCTGAACGAGCGTTACGCCCGATTGGTGGCACCCACCGTGCTGCATATCGCCGGTAGCGAGGACCGGGTGCTGGTGAACACCGGTATTCTGGACGTGCCTTCGGCGAGCATCACGCTGGAGAATGGCGAGCCATATCAAGGCACCATTGAAGTTGGTCCTGGAGATGGATCCCAGGCCTACGACTTGGATGGTACGTTCATTTCGAATGCGGCTGTGGTCATTCCCGCCGATCTGCCGATTGGTTACCATACGCTGCACGTCAAGGTCGCCGACCGTGTGCAAGACGCCACTTTGATCAGTGCACCTGATCGCGTCGATCTGCTTGACCCGATGAAGGGCGGCAGTCTGTGGGGCTGGATGGCCCAGCTGTACTCGATTCGCTCCTCCAACTCCTGGGGCGTGGGCGATTACGAGGATCTGAAGACCATGCTGGTGGACGCCAAGCAGAAGACCGGTGCCGACTTCGTGCTCATTAATCCGGTGCATGCCGCCGAGCCGGTGTCCCCGCTCACCCCGTCGCCGTATCTGCCGGTAAGCCGTCGCCTGATCAACTTCACGTACATCCGTCCTGAGGCGATCGCCGAATATGCCACGCTCAGCGAGGGCGACAAGAATGCCGTCGACGGACTGCATGCCGACACCGAACCGCTGAACGGTGATTCCCAGCTCATCGACCGTGACGCCATGTGGCGCAGCAAGATGCACGCCCTGTGGATTATCTTTAAGGCCGGCCGTACCGCCGAACGCCAAAGCGTATTCGACCAATTCAAGGCGGACTGTGGTTCCGACTTGGAGGCGTATGCCACGTGGTGCCTGTGCTACGACAAGTGGGGAGCACCCAACGGCGAGGAGAGCAACTGGGAGCGCAAGTTCAATCGCAACTCCCCGGAAATCGCCAATCTGCGCAAGCAGTACCCGGACACTTTGGACTTCTACCGCTGGCTGGAATGGATTGCCGCCGAGCAGCTGTCCTCCGCCCAACAGGCAGCCAAGGACGCCGGCATGCATATCGGCATCATGTCCGATATGGCCGTCGGCGTGCACCCCTCCGGCGCTGACGTGTGGTGGAATCCCGAGCGCTTCGCCAAGGGGGCCACGGTCGGCGCACCGCCGGACATGTTCAACCAGCAAGGCCAGAACTGGAGCCAGCCGCCGCTGAGCCCGATCAATCTGGAGACCACCGGCTACGAGGCCTACCGCAATATGGTGCATGGCATGTTCGCCCGTGCCGGTGCGGTGCGCATCGATCACATCCTTGGTCTGTTCCGCCTGTGGTGGATTCCCGAGAACCGTTCGGCTATGGATGGCGCTTACGTGTACTACGACTCAGACATCATGCTGGGCGTTCTGGCCATCGAGGCCTCTCGCGCCGGCGGCGTGGTCGTAGGTGAGGACCTCGGCGTGGTGCCGGACCATGTGGCCGATTCCCTGTCGAGCCACGGTATTCTCGGTTGCGCCGTTGAATGGTTCGAGCAGTGCGACGGCGTGTTCCGCGCCCCCTCCCAGTGGCGTCCGTATGCATTGGCCTCCGTGAATACGCATGATTTGCCGCCGGCCGCCGGTTACCTGGAATACGAGCACGTCAAGATTCGTGAGCGTCTGGGCTTGCTGACCGGCCCGGCCGAGGAATTCGAAGCCTCCGCCAAGGCCGAGCAGGATGCGATGCTGGCCATGCTGGTCGAGCAGGGTTATCTTGATGCCGACTTTGCCGAACATCGTGAGGATCACGAGGCGGATATCGTCGACGCGCTGTACCACGCACTGAAGGGTTCGCCGTGCAAGCTGCTCGCCGCCTCGATCACCGACGCGGTGGGGGAGAAGCGTGCGCAGAACCAGCCGGGCACCAACAACGAATACCCGAACTGGCGCATCCCACTGGCCGACGCCAAGGGCAACGTGGTACCGCTCGAAACCCTCTTCGACACCCCCGGTGCCCAACGCTTCGCCCAAATCTTCAATTCCTGACCCGCTTTACCTCCCTCTGACGAGCCGAGTCGTTAAGCGGACAGTCCAGTGGACTGTCCGTAGACGAGGCCTGAAAGAAGCGATAGCTGAGAGAAGGCAGGGAATTGCCTCACCGTAGGTGAGTCGGTTAGCCGAAGTGGGTGGGAGAGAAACCATAAATAGGGGAAGAGAAGCCATAAACCCAATGGAGTGTCCCCAGTTGCCCTATGTCAAGCCCGGCGATATACTAGTGGATTGTTGTGTTTCCCTAAGGGGTCCTTCAAAGCGCTATCCCACTCGCCATCGAGGACTTTCAGGGAGCCCACGGATAATGAGGTTCGACGCCTCTTGGATGCGGCCCTGACCAAGCCACACCAAGCAGCTGAGACCCGGAACACAATATAGAAAAGGTAATCCAGTGAAAACTTTCACTCCGAAGCCAGCTGATCTGACTCATGACTGGTACGTCATCGACGCCACCGACGTGGTGCTCGGCCGTCTCGCCACCCAGGCTGCAATCCTGCTGCGCGGCAAGAACAAGCCGACCTACGCTCCGCACGCCGATTCCGGCAACCACGTGATCATCATCAATGCCGACAAGATTGCTCTGACTGGCAACAAGATGGGCAAGGAACTCTACTCGCACTCCGGCCGTCCTGGTGGTCTGCGTCGTGACTCCTACGCCGAGCTGCTCGAGAAGAACCCCGAGCGCATCATCAAGAACGCTGTCAAGGGCATGCTGCCGAAGAATCGTCTGGCCAAGGTGCAGCTCGACCGCCTGCGTATCTTCCGTGGCGCCGAGCACCCGCACACCCCGCAGAAGCCCCAGGTCTTCGAGATCGCCCAGGTCTCGCAGCAGGCCAAGTGAAACCTGAGAGGAGATAAGAATCATGGCTGAAAACACCAACGACTCCCAGGTTGTCGAGACCGAAGAGGAGCTCACCAACTACACCACCGAGACCAACGCTGGCGCTGGCACCGGCACCTCCGCGATTGAGCCGGGCTACGGCACCGGTCGCCGCAAGGAGGCTGTCGCCCGTGTCCGTCTGGTTCCGGGTGACGGCAAGTGGACCATCAACGGCCGCACTCTGGAGGAGTACTTCCCCTCCAAGCTGCTGCAGCGTGAGGTCAACTCCCCGATCGTTCTGCTCAAGCTCGAAGGCAAGTTCGACGCTATCGTCCTCGTTGACGGCGGCGGCACCACCGGCCAGGCCGGCGCCATCCGCCTCGGCGTTGCCCGCGCTCTGAACGCCATCGATCGTGATGCCAACCGCGCCGCCCTGAAGAAGGCTGGCTTCCTGACCCGCGACGCTCGCGTCGTGGAGCGCAAGAAGGCTGGTCTGCACAAGGCACGTCGCGCCCCGCAGTTCTCCAAGCGTTAATTTCGCTTGTCCTGTACCGAGCATACAAAGGCTCTCCGCGGAATTCCGCGGAGAGCCTTTGTGTTTGTGTCGTGCTGTTTTGAGTGTGACTCACACCTGTTTCATCAGCGTGATGCTCAGCGCCGGCATGGTCCAGACATTGTCGTCGACGGGAGTGTCCGGCGTATCATCCACAGGGGCATCAGGCATATCAGCTGATACCTCATCCCGAGGCGCGGACGAGGTGCCGTTTGCGGCGTGATCCGTTGCTGGCATCGCGAATTCGATGGTATCCGCTTCATCCTCAGTCGAGGATTCCGTGCGCTGCATGGCCATTTCTTCGACCATCTTGAGTACTGTCTCGCTGGCGTCCGGTACATGCTGCGTCCAGACGGTGGTGTCATCGTTCAAATCGCATTCCTCGACCTGAGTGCCATGCCCGGCTCGGCGGCCGTTGATTTCGGCCGAGCACCATTTAGGCGTCCAGTGGGTGTCTGGCGGCAGGCGGAATGTGCGGTCGTCAGCGGTGCCGTTGACCACAATGCACACGTCCACCTCACTGTTGGACAGCAATCGCATGGTGAAGCTACGCACGCCCAGATCGAACCAGTCACGCTCCATCGGCGTGGTACCGTCGGGCAGGAACCACTGCACGCGGCTTGAGGGCTTGAGTAGGCCGATCTGGGTCAGTCGGGTGAAGAAATCCTCGTGGTGATACAGGTCCAGTGATTTACGTAGCGCCACCAGTCGAGACACGGTTTCCAAGCGGCGCATTTCGCGCGTCTTGTTGGTGGAATACATCCAATCCCACTTCAGCCACGTGATGTCGTTGTCTTGGCAGTAGGCGTTGTTGTTGCCGTCCTGCGTGTTGCGGAATTCGTCGCCGGCGAGCATCATCGGCGTACCCAGCGAGAGCAGCAGCATGCCGATCATGTTCATGGCCGCCTGTTCGCGTGCCGCAATGACGTCTGGATCATCGGTGACGCCTTCGACGCCGAAATTGGCGGAATGGTTCACCGACGAGCCATCATTATTGTTTTCGCCGTTGGCTTCATTGTGCTTGGAGCGGTATCTGGTGAGGTCCGTCAGCGTGAAACCGTCGTGGCAGGACACGAAATTGATGGAGGCCGGAGCGCCACGCCCTGGTTCGGTGGCGAACAGATCGGCCGAGCCGCAGAGTCGCGTGGCCATCTCCTGCAAACTGATACGCCCGAAATCGGAGCCGCCGTCCACATCCTCAAGCCAGAAGGTGCGGGCCGTATCGCGGAAGCGGTCATTCCATTCGGCGAACGGCACGGAGAATTGGCCGGTGCGCCAGCCGAGGTTGCCCAGATCCCACGGCTCCATAATGAGCTTCAGGTTGCCCAGCAGCAGATCGGAACGCAGGGCGTAGAGGAACGGGTGATGATGGGTGAATTCGCCTTCCAGGCGGGCCAGCGTGACGCCAAGGTCGAAGCGGAAACCGTCTATGCCGATACGCTTGGCCCAGTATCGTAATGAGTCGATGGCAAAGGTGACCACATGCGTGTTGGTGAAGTCCAGCGTATTGCCGCAACCGGTGGTGTCTTCGAGTCGACCGGTATTGGATTTTTGATGGCGATAGTAGACCAGGTCGTCGAGGCCGCGCCAGCAGACCGTCGGGCCTTCGACGCCGCCTTCGCATGTGTGGTTGTAGACCACGTCCATGATGACTTCGAAGCCGGCCTCGTGCAGCGCGCGCACCATGTCTATGACTTCTTGGCGCACGGCGGCCGCGCCCTTCTCTTGGGCTGCTTTGGTGGCATAGGAGGGTTCGGGGGCGAAGTAGCTGAGGGTGGAGTAGCCCCAGTAGTTCTTGCGGCCGTGTTCTTGCAGGAAGAGCTCGTCCTGCTTGGCCATAATCGGCAGCAGTTCGATGGAGGTGATGCCCAATCCCTGCAGATAGGCGAGCGTTGTGGGGTGGGCGAGTCCGGCGTAGGTGCCGCGCAACGCTTCGGGCAGCCACGGCGCGTTGGCGGTGAAGCCTTTGACATGCATCTCGTAGATGACGGTTTTGCGCCACGGCACATGCGGGTGCTGCGGGTCGCCCTCATGCTTATGGATATCGCGATCGTCGATGGCCACGGACACCGGCACATGGCCGAGCGAGTCTACGGTGCTCATGGCACCGTATGCCGAGCCGGTTACCTTGTGGTCCACGACATCGCATTCATAGGAGAAGGCGGCGGGGGTGAGCTCCATGGAGCCGTCGATGCCCTTGCCATACGGGTCAAGCAGGAATTTGTATGGATTGAAGCGCACGCCGTGTTTCGGGTCCCATGCGCCGTCCACGCGGTAGCCATAACGCATGCCGTCCCATGCTTTGGGCAGGTGCACGTACCACAGGCCGTAGTTCGGTCCGGTCATGCGGAACAGGGTCTCGCGCAGATACAAATGTTCGATAATGCGCGTGCACACCGGAAACTCATGGATCTGCTGGATAAAGGAGATATTCGGGTCCTCGAACAGGCGGATGGCGTCTTGGAAGAAGGCGCTGGGCTCGTCAATGGGCTCCAGCACACATAGCCAAACCTGATCGGCAGTTTCGGAACGAACAACGACGTCAGCCCCACCGTCGTCAGTGAAGTACAGCCCTGGGCGAGTGGCGTAACGATGCAACGGTGGGTTTTTCATACCTCCATTGTAGACGTGTTGTCACTTTTGGTGGAAGCCCTTGATTTTCTGCCGCGTTCCGCAGCACCACAGATATCGTCGAGATAATTCTCGGCGAATCGCAATGCGGCACCGATGATGTTCTGGTCTTCGGCGCAGTAGCTCTTGCGCAGATTGAAATGGTCGGTGCCGAACGGGCTGCGTGCGATGACGCGCGTCTTCAGATCCTCGATGTCGCTGTCTTCAAGATGCTGGGCTGCTTCACCGCCGACAATCACGTCGCCCGCGATGATGGATCGCGCGTTGACGATGGCCTGCGCCACGTAATCCAGCCATTCGTCCATGCGCTCGCGATGATGCCGTTCGCCCTGCTCAAGCACGCTGAAGAAGCCGGGAATGCTTTCGTAATCCTCGGGCAAGGTCTCCGGCGAGCAGTAGGTGTCCATGCAACCGCGCTGGCCGCAGTAGCATTCGCGGCCGCCCGGCACCAGCGTCATGTGTTCGATGGCGCCGTTGCACTGGTTCGGGCCTTGATACAGTTTGCCCCCCGCGATCACCGCGCCGCCCGGGCGTCGCTCCAGATAGACGCACACCGCATCGGTGAGCGTGGAGTCGAACCAGAGTTCGGCCATGGCTGAGGCATCGGAATCGTGGATCATCATGCACGGGTAATGGACCGATTGGCTGATGGTTTCGAGCGTGAGCCCAGTGTTGCCCATAATGGTGCCGAAGATGATGGTGGTGGCGTCGGGGGAGAGGATGCCTTGGATGGCGAACGAGACGCCGAGCACCTTGCCGTGCTTCTTTTCGACGTCGGCGGCGAAGTTGTTGATGATGCCGCCGATACGCTGGTAGTAAACGTTGGTGTTGCGGTAAGGCAGGGCATCGTTGCGTTTTTCGATGACGTTGCCGTACAGGTTAATCGCGCACAGGCGCAGTTCGTTGGACCGCATCACTACCCCGATGGCAGTGCGATGATCGGGATTGAACTCATAATTTTGCGCCTTGCGCCCGCCGGTGGAATCCTGCAGTTCGCCTTTGCGGATGAGTCCGTCATCTTCTAGTGCGTGCAGATTTTGGGTGATGGTGGGCAGGCTGAGGCCGAGTTCGCGTTCCAGTTCCTGCTTGGTGACATGGCTATGGCCATACAGATACTGGGCCATGGCACTGCGGTTGTGCGCTTTCACTGCGGTCGATGGCATTGCCCTCATGTTTACCCCTTTGTGCGATGAGATATATGCAAGTTTACTTTATGAAAGTGGCTTTCATGTGCCTCGACGCGGAGGTTATGAGGCAACAATCGTATATTTGTAGGCGATTTTGGGTACTTTTTTAAACCAACTTTCTAGAAATGTGGAGAAAATGATTGCTTTTGAAAACTTACTTTAAAAAAGTTCTCGGATTGTGTTGTTTGCAGGCATGTGATTTTCGGTAAAAAGTGAACAAAAAGTACCAAATCGCCGGATAGAGTGAGGATTTGTTCGATATTTCGCACAACTCGTAACAAAAACTGTTCAATATCGCACGTGAAACGCCGTCGATTTTGTGCGTATGCATCGCGCCGGACCGTTCAGTATATTGTGCCTCAGGTCACATATGCAATGTGACAACGCATCACCGGTCATTTTCGGTTACTGAGGCGGTATCCCGCTGGTGCAACTGAGGTGACGAGGCGATGGCCCGGAACTTTGCCATATACCCCAAGAAGATCGAGGAGGACCCCAAGTGGCAGAAGCAAAGAAGAAGGTCGAAGCTACCAAGCCGACTCCAGAAGAGAAGCAGGCCGCAGCTGAGGCCGAAGTTGACGCGCTGGTTGCCCGCGCCAAGAAGGCTCTCGTCGAATTCGAGAACCTCGACCAGAAGCAAGTTGATCGTATCGTCGCCAAGGCCTCCATCGCCGCTCTGAACAAGCACCTCGTTCTCGCCAAGATGGCTGTCGACGAGACCGGCCGTGGTCTCGTGGAAGACAAGGCTACCAAGAACATCTTCGCCTGTGAGCACGTCACCAACTACTTGGCCGGCCAGAAGACCGTCGGCATCATCCGTGAAGACGACGTGATGGGCATCGATGAGGTCGCCGAGCCCGTCGGCGTGGTCGCCGGTGTCACCCCGGTTACCAACCCGACCTCCACCGCCATCTTCAAGTCCCTCATCGCCCTGAAGACACGCTGCCCGATCGTCTTCGGCTTCCACCCCGGCGCGCAGAAGTGCTCCGTCGAGGCCGCCAAGATTGTGCGCGACGCCGCCATCGAGGCCGGTGCTCCCGAGAACTGTATCCAGTGGATCGAGCACCCGTCCATCCAGGCCACCGGCGCGCTGATGCAGCACCCGGGCGTGGCCACGATCCTCGCCACCGGTGGTCCGGGCATGGTCAAGGCCGCATACTCCTCCGGCAAGCCGGCCCTCGGCGTCGGCGCTGGCAACGCTCCGGCATATGTCGACAAGAACGTTGACATCGTGCGCGCCGCCAACGATCTGGTGCTCTCCAAGCACTTCGATTACGGCATGATCTGCGCCACCGAGCAGGCCATCATCGCCCACAAGGACGTCTACGACCAGCTCATCAAGGAGCTCAAGGTCCGTAAGGCCTACTTCGTCAACGCCGAAGAGAAGGCCAAGCTGGAACAGTACATGTTCGGCTGCACTGCCGGTTCCGGCGTCAAGCCCGTGCTGAACTCCGCGGTGCCGGGCAAGTCCCCTCAGTTCATCGCCAAGGCTGCTGGCTTCGAGATTCCGGCCGACGCCACCATTCTGGCCGCCGAGTGCAAGGAAGTCTCCGACGACGAGCCGCTGACCCACGAGAAGCTCGCTCCGGTGCAGGCCGTGCTCAAGGCCGACAACAAGGAGCAGGCCTTCGAGATGTGCGAGAAGATGCTCAAGCTGGGTGCCGGCCACACCGCCGCCATCCACACCAACAATCAGGAGCTCGTGCGTGAGTACGGCGTCCGTATGCACGCCTGCCGCATCATCTGGAACCAGCCTTCCTCCCTCGGCGGCATCGGCGACATCTACAACGCCATCGCCCCGTCGCTGACCCTGGGCTGCGGCTCCTACGGCGGCAACTCGGTGTCCGGCAACGTGCAGGCCGTGAATCTCGTTAACATCAAGCGCATTGCTCGGAGGAACAACAACATGCAGTGGTTCAAGATCCCGGCCAAGACCTACTTCGAGCCGAACGCCATCAAGTACCTGCGCGACATGTACGGCATCGAGAAGGCCGTCATCGTGTGCGATAAGGTCATGGAGCAGCTCGGCATTGTCGACAAGATCATCGACCAGCTGCGCGCCCGCTCTAACCGTGTGACCTTCCGCATCATCGACTACGTCGAGCCGGAGCCCTCCGTCGAGACCGTCGAAAAGGGCGCTGAGATGATGCGCGAGGAGTTCGAGCCGGACACGATCATCGCGGTTGGCGGCGGCTCCCCGATGGATGCCTCCAAGATTATGTGGCTGCTCTACGAGCACCCGGAAATCGCCTTCTCCGACGTGCGCGAGAAGTTCTTCGATATCCGTAAGCGCGCCTTCAAGATCCCGCCGCTGGGCAAGAAGGCCAAGCTGGTGTGCATCCCGACCTCCTCCGGCACCGGTTCCGAGGTCACCCCGTTCGCCGTGATCACCGATCACAAGACCGGCTACAAGTACCCGATCACCGACTACGCGCTGACCCCGTCCGTGGCCATCGTGGACCCGGTGCTGGCTCGCACCCAGCCGCGCAAGCTGGCCTCCGACGCCGGCTTCGACGCCCTGACCCACTCGATGGAAGCCTACGTGTCCGTGTACGCGAACGACTTCACCGACGGCATGGCCCTGCACGCGGCCAAGCTCATCTGGGACAACCTGGCTGAGTCCGTCAATGGCGAGCCCGGCCTGGCCAAGACCAACGCTCAGGAGAAGATGCACAACGCCGCCACCATGGCCGGCATGGCATTCGGCTCCGCGTTCCTCGGCATGTGCCACGGCATGGCCCACACCATCGGTGCCCTGTGCCACATCGCCCACGGCCGTACCAACTCCATCCTGCTGCCGTACGTGATTCGTTACAACGGCCAGATTCCTGAGGAGCCCACTTCTTGGCCGAAGTACAACAAGTACATCGCCCCGGAACGCTACCAGGATATCGCCCGCAACCTCGGCATCGACACCGGCAAGACCCCGGCCGAAGCCGTGGAGAACCTGGCGAAGGCCGTCGAGGACTACCGTGACAACAAGCTCGGCATGAACAAGAGCTTCCAGGATTGCGGTGTGGACGAGGACTACTTCTGGTCCGTGCTCGATCAGATCGGCATGCGCGCCTACGAGGACCAGTGTACCCCGGCCAACCCGCGCATCCCGCTGATCAACGACATGAAGGACATCGCCGTCGGTGCTTACTACGGTGTCTCCCAGGCGGAAGGCCACAAGCTGCGCATCGAGCGCGAGGGTGAGGCCGCCACTGAGGAAGCCTCCGAGCGTTGATTGCAGGCGGTTTGTGGTTGGTGGCACCATCAGTAGCCACCAACCGCGGTGTTGCAGCTTAGTGGCTGCATAGCGCGACACAAGGAGCCCGACCCCATTACAGGGGCCGGGCTCCTTTGCATATGTGGTGCTCCCTCAGCCAGCAGGTACACCTCCATGGGGTGGTAACCCACTCATGGGGCGGTAACTTGCCCATGGGGCGGTGTACGAAAACGGCTCTATTCTGCGGAAGGTAAAATTTTACCGTCCGCCCCATGGGCCAATTACCGCCCCATGAGGTAATTACCACCCCATGGAATCGCTGAAGCGTCGCTAAATCGCCGCAATAATGCAGCCAAAAGCAATAAAGCTGGCAAACGCCTCGGTAATGCCGGTCACCACGGGCTTCAAGGTTGTGCGCCGTGTAACCACCGGCAACGCAACGGCGCGGGCCAACAGCAGCACAGTCATCGCAATCAGATACGGACTGCGTCCAGACGGCACGGCGGCTAGCAGCAATAGCGCCACATGCCATACCCACGAAGCCGCCACGTATGAACACTTCCCGCGTTCCCGGATCATGGTTTTGACCACCAAAACCGACCCATACTGCGTCAGCGCAAACAGCACGGTGGCAATCAGCCCGCTCACGGGCAATGAACCCGCGGGCCACCAGGCGTGAAGGTCGAATATCTGGCTCAAATCTGGCATATTCCGAATCGCGGCGCGTGCGGCGGTGACATCAGCGGCTGCGCACGAGGCATGTGCTGCGTTGATGAGCATAACACATGCCGTCTCAACAGTGCTGCCAAACGACGCGATCACCGTGGCCATGGCCGACGCGGCAATCACCGACACGGCATTGCCCCACAGCGAGCGCTCCTTCCTCAGCCACGAGGACAGCATCGACAGCGCAACCAGCACTATATATAAGGGAGCCCAACGCAGTATGCCGGTATGCGTAATCAGGAATGGCAAGCCGATGACGATGAGCGCTACGGCATAAGTGAGCATCGGCGGCAGATAACGGCGTGAAAAGTGTGCTTTGAACCAGTGCGCGGCGCTGAACTGCACGCAATAGCACACGGCCCACGTCGCCAATAGCCAAAGCGTATCAAGATTAGGCCCGCCGATAAAGAAGCCAGCCACAGCGGGCAGCATAACCATTACCCATGCGCCAGGTTGGTTGTCGAACCAATCGCGTTTAAGAGTCTTGCGGCGGGAAGTCATATCTGTCATGATATCGCAGCGAATGGTTCTCAATAAGAAAGATGTGAGACCTGCATTGCGACAATCGAACAGACGCCGAGCGGCTATGCCGCGAGGTAATACGAACGGCATGAGCGCGACACGCGCGAACTCCACTGTCCCACCTCAATGCTTGAATAAACAAGTTGCCTGATTTGGGCTCGCAAATTGGAATTAAAAAAGCGAGCGCGGGCCGGGAGCCACTTCAAGTGAAGTGACAGCCGGAAACCGCGCACTGATGTCGGATGACCGCCAGAGGACGTATGTCCAAGGGAGGCCATGCGCGCCGGTGCCCTAGAAGCAGGTTGGTAAACAGTACAACGAACATCGCTAGAAAGGGCGGACGGCAATGGCGGGACAGAAAATCCGCATCAGGCTTAAGTCCTATGACCACGAGGTCATCGACCAATCGGCGAAGAAGATCGTCGAAACGGTGACGAACGCGGGCGCAACTGTTGTTGGCCCCGTTCCGCTGCCGACCGAGAAGAACGTCTTCTGTGTTATCCGTTCTCCTCATAAGTACAAGGATTCTCGCGAGCACTTCGAGATGCGCACTCACAAGCGCCTCATCGACATCGTGGACCCGACCCCCAAGGCCGTGGACTCCCTGATGCACATCGATCTGCCTGCGGACGTCAACATCGAAATCAAGCTGTAAGGGAGGAGGAAGCATTATGTCTAATCGCAAGGCTCTGCTGGGCAAGAAGCTCGGCATGTCCCAGGTGTGGGACGAGAACGGCTTCTTCGTGCCCGTCACTCTTGTCGACGTGTCCACCAACGTGGTGACCGCCGTGAAGACCGAGGAATCTGACGGCTACAAGGCTGTCCAGCTCGGCTACGGCGCCATCGATCCCACCAAGGTGACCAAGCCGCTGGCTGGCCACTTTGCCAAGGCCGGTGTCACCCCGCGTCGCCACCTCGTCGAGGTGCGCACCGACGACGTCGATCAGTTCGAGGCTGGCCAGGAACTGGCCGCTGATCTGTTCGAAGAGGGTGCTGAGGTCGACGTGACCGGCACCACCAAGGGTAAGGGCTTCGCCGGTACCATCAAGCGTTGGGGCTTCAAGTCCTACCGCCGTACTCACGGTTCTCACAAGAACGAGCGCCGTCCCGGTTCTGTGGGCGCATGCGCCACTCCGAGCCGTATTCTCAAGGGCAAGCGTATGGCCGGCCGCATGGGTCATGTGACCGCCACTACCCAGAACCTGACCGTCGTCTCCGCTGATGTCGAGAACGGCATCCTCGCCATCAAGGGCGCCATTCCTGGCCCCAAGGGCGGCATCGTTCTCGTCCGCTCGGCTGTGAAGGGAGCCTGATAAACCATGGCAAACGTTACTCTGAACGTCACCGACGCCAAGGGCCAGGCCACCGGCACCGTTGAAGCTCCTGAGGCTCTCTTCGGCGTTTCCGCCGAGGATGTCCAGGCTCACATCCCGCTGATCCACCAGGTTGTCACCGCTCAGCTCGCTGCTGCTCGTCAGGGCACCCACGCCACCAAGACTCGTGGCATGGTTTCCGGCGGCGGCAAGAAGCCGTGGAAGCAGAAGGGCACCGGTCGTGCTCGTCAGGGCTCCATCCGTGCACCGCAGTGGTACCACGGCGGCACCGTGTTCGGCCCGCAGCCGCGTGACTACTCTCAGCGCACCCCCAAGAAGATGAAGGCCGCAGCTCTGCGCTACGCCCTGTCCGATCGCGCCAACGCCGGTCGCGTTGCCGTGGTGGAGTTCGGTATCACCGAGCCGTCCACCAAGGCCGCTGTCGCCGCTCTGGCCCCGATTACCGCGGACAAGTTCACCACGGTCGTCTTCACTCGCGACAACATCAACGAGTGGCTCTCCGTGCGCAACATCCCGACCGTTCACCCGATTTTCGTCGATCAGCTCAACACGTACGACGTGATTACCTCGCAGTACGTGGTCTTCACCAAGGAAGCCTTCGAGGCTTTCGTGGCTGCCAAGACCGAGCCGAAGGAGGCCTGATTTAGATGGTCGCTATTCACAAGCCCGCTCACGACGTGATTCTTAAGCCCGTCGTCTCCGAGAAGAGCTACGCCGCTTCCGACCGTGGCCAGTACACCTTCGTGGTGGCTCCGGATGCGAACAAGGTGCAGATCAAGCAGGCAATCGAAGAGATCTTCAAGGTCAAGGTGACGAACGTCAACACCCTCAACCGCGCTGGCAAGAAGCAGCGCACTCGCACCGGTTTCGGCCAGCGCGCTTCCCAGAAGCGTGCGATCGTGACCGTCGCCGAGGGCCAGACGATCGACATCTTTGGTAACTGAAGGTTAGCCGAGAAAAGTTAAAGGAAGAACTACATTATGGCTATCCGCGTTTATAAGCCGACGACCGCAGGCCGCCGCAACGCGTCCGTCTCGGATTTCTCCGAGCTGACTCGTTCTACGCCTGAGAAGTCGCTGGTTCGCAAGAAGTCCAAGACCGGCGGTCGTAACTCTTACGGCCGTATCACCTCCCGTCATCGCGGCGGCGGCCACAAGCGTCAGTACCGTCTCATCGATTTCAAGCGTTGGGACAAGGACGGCGTGCCCGCCAAGGTTGCCGAGATCGAGTACGATCCGAACCGCTCCGCCCGTATCGCCCTCCTGCACTTCGCAGATGGCGAGAAGCGCTACATCATCGCGCCGAAGGGCATCAAGCAGGGCGACGTCATCGAGACCGGTGCTCAGGCTGATATCAAGCCGGGCAACAACCTGCCGCTGAAGAACATCCCGACCGGTACCGTGGTTCATGCCATCGAGCTCCGCCCGCTGGGCGGCGCTAAGATCGCTCGTTCCGCTGGTGCTGCCGTTCAGCTCGTCGCCAAGGATGGCGCCTACGCTCAGCTGCGTATGCCGTCCGGCGAAATCCGCAACGTCGACGCGCGCTGCCGCGCTACCGTCGGCGAGGTCGGCAACGAGGACCACGCCAACATTCAGCTCGGCAAGGCTGGCCGCGCCCGCTGGATCGGCCGCCGTCCGATCACCCGTGGTGAGTCCATGAACCCGGTCGACCACCCGCACGGCGGTCGTACCCGCGGTGGTAAGCCGCCGGTCTCCCCGTGGGGCAAGGGCGAGGTTCGTACTCGTCGTCCGAAGAAGGCTTCGAACAAGATGATTGTTCGTCGCCGTCCGTCCGGCAAGAACCGCAAGTAAGGGAGTATCGAGAAGATGACTCGTAGCATCAAGAAGGGCCCCTTCGTCGACGCCCACTTGCAGAAGAAAGTCGACGAGCAGAACGAGAAGGGCACCAAGAACGTCATCAAGACGTGGTCCCGTCGTTCGATGATCACCCCTGATTTCATCGGACACACCTTCGCCGTTCATGATGGTCGCAAGCATGTCCCGGTGTTCGTCACCGAAGCCATGGTTGGTCACAAGCTGGGTGAGTTCGCCCCCACGAAGACCTTCAAGGGTCACGTGAAGGACGACAAGAAGGCCCGTCGCTAAGGATAAGGAATAGAACATGGAAGCTAAAGCAATCGCTCGTCACGTCCGCGTGACGCCGCGCAAGGCTCGCCGCATGGTCGACCTCATCCGCGGCAAGAAGGCGACCGAAGCCGTCACCATTTTGAAGTTCGCCCCTCAGGCTGCGGCCCTGCCGGTCCGCAAGACCCTGGAGAGCGCCATCGCCAACGCTCGTGTGAAGGCCGACAAGGCCGGCGAGCCGTTCCGCGAGAACGACCTGTACATCAAGGAGACCTACGTTGACGAAGGTGTGACCCTCAAGCGCTTCCGCGCTCGTGCCCAGGGCCGCGCTGCTCGCATCAACAAGCGCACCTCCCACATCACGGTCGTCGTGGCTAACAAGGAAGGAGCCCGCTAAAGATGGGTCAGAAGATCAATCCGTTTGGCTACCGTCTGGGCATCACTGAGAACCACCGCTCCAAGTGGTTCTCCGACTCCAACAAGGCCGGCGAACGCTACCGCGACTTCGTGCTTGAGGATGATCAGATCCGCAAGGAGATGAGCAAGGACCTCGAGCGCGCTGGCGTGTCCCGCATCGTCATCGAGCGCACCCGCGACCGCGTTCGCGTCGACATTCACACCGCCCGTCCGGGCATCGTGATCGGTCGTCGTGGCGCCGAGGCTGAGCGCGTCCGCGCCAAGCTCGAGAAGCTGACCGGCAAGCAGGTCCAGCTCAACATCTTCGAAGTCAAGAACGCCGCGCTGGACGCCCAGCTCGTCGCTCAGGGCATCGCTGAGCAGCTGACCAACCGCGTCACCTTCCGTCGTGCCATGCGTAAGGCCCAGCAGGACGCCATGCGCGCCGGTGCCAAGGGTATCCGCATCAAGCTCTCCGGCCGCCTCGGCGGTGCGGAAATGAGCCGTTCCGAGTTCTACCGTGAGGGCCGCGTTCCGCTGCAGACCCTCCGCGCCCTCATCGATTACGGCTTCTTCGAGGCCAAGACCACGTACGGCCGTATCGGCGTCAAGGTCTGGATCTACAAGGGCGACATGACCGAATCCGAGTTCGAAGAGCAGCAGGCTCAGCAGAACAACCGTCCGGGCCGTCGTGGTGGCGATCGCCGCCCGCGCCGTGGCAACCGTTCCGCCGCCCCGCAGGCCGCCGAAGCCCCCAAGGCTGAGGCTCCCGCCGAGGCCGCTCCGGCTGCAGAAACGAAGGAGTGAGCAAGAATGCTTATCCCCAAGAGGACTAAGTACCGCAAGCAGCACCGCCCTGTGCGTTCTGGCATGTCCAAGGGCGGCAACGAGATCAACTTCGGTGATTTCGCCATCCAGTCCCTCGCCCCGGCCTACGTGACCAACCGTCAGATCGAAGCCGCGCGTATCGCCATGACCCGCTACATCAAGCGTGGTGGCCGCGTGTGGATCACGATCTTCCCGGATCGTCCGCTGACCAAGCACCCGCTCGGTGCCCGAATGGGTTCCGGTAAGGGTGCCCCGGAGTTCTGGATTGCGAACGTGCGCCCTGGTCGCGTGATGTTCGAAATCGGTGGTGTGTCCGAGGACGTCGCTAAGGAAGCCCTCCGCCGCGCTATCGACAAGCTCCCGATGAAGTGCCGCATTATCGCACGTGAAGGTGGTGATATCTGATGGCAGTCGGTACCGCTGATTACTCCATCAAGAATCTCAACGAGAAGACCAACGCGGAAATCGAAGGCTTCTTGAAGAAGTCCAAGGAAGAGCTGTTCAACCTGCGCTTCCAGCACGCCACCGGTCAGCTCGAGAACACCGCCCGTCTCAAGGCTGTCAAGAGCGATATCGCCCGCATGTACACCGTGCTTCGCGAGCGTGAGCTTGGCATCAGCCAGGAGCCGGCCGCTACCGAATCCAAGGAGAAGTGATTATGGCTGAAGAGCGTAACTTCCGTAAGGTTCGCCGCGGCTACGTCGTGTCCGACAAGATGGACAAGACGATTACCGTCGAGCTCGAGCAGCGTTCGACCCACCCGCTGTACGGCAAGGTCGTTCGTTCCACCAGCAAGGTCAAGGCCCATGATGAACACAACGACGCCCACATTGGCGACCTCGTGAGTATTATGGAAACTCGGCCTCTGAGCAAGACCAAGCGCTGGCGTCTCGAATCCATTATCGAGCGCGCCAAGTAAGTAAAGTTCGGCAAGGCTCGCCATTTACCGGGGCATTATGGGCAACCACGATGCCCCGGTAAATGGGGAGAACCAGCTCGGCTAAGGAGAATCAATGATTCAGCAGGAAACGCGGCTTCATGTCGCCGACAACACGGGTGCGAAGGAACTCCTCGCCATCCGCGTGCTCGGCGGATCGAAGCGACGCTATGCCGGCATCGGCGACGTGATCGTCGCCTCCGTCAAGGACGCCATTCCTGGCGGGTCGGTCAAGAAGGGCGACGTGGTTAAGGCCGTTGTCGTCCGTACCGTCAAGGAATCCCGCCGTGCGGATGGTTCCTACATCAAGTTCGACGAGAACGCCGCCGTCATTCTCGGCTCCGGCCGTGAACCGAAGGGCACTCGTATCTTCGGACCGGTCGGTCGTGAACTGCGCGACAAGCGCTTCATGAAGATCGTGTCCCTCGCCCCGGAGGTGATCTGACATGGCAGCCAAGATCAAGAGCGGCGACCTGGTCAAGGTCATCCGCGGCAAGGACCGCGGCAAGGAAGGCACCGTCAAGCAGGTGCTCTCCAACGATCGACTAATCGTCGAAGGCGTGCAGATCGTCAAGAAGCACGTGCGTGCAACGCAGCAGGGCCAGCAGGCTGGCATCGTCTCCACTGAGGCTCCGATCCATCGCTCCAACGTGATGGTCATCGACCCGGAGACCAAGCAGCCGACCCGCGTTGGCATCACCGTTAAGGAAGAGGCGCGTGACGGCAAGGTGAAGACCGTGCGCGTGCGCGTCGCCAAGAAGTCCGGAAAGGAGCTGGCATGACCGATACTACTGTCGAAGCGCCGGCCACCCCGCGCTTGAAGGTCAAGTACAACGAGCAGATCATTCCTGAGCTCGAGAAGGAGTTCAAGTACTCCAACCCGATGCAGGTTGCTCGTGTCCAGAAGGTCGTCGTCTCCATGGGTGTTGGTGCCGCTGCCCGCGACTCCAAGCTCATCGAAGGTGCCGTCAAGGACCTCACCCTGATCACCGGCCAGAAGCCGAAGATCACCAAGGCCAAGAAGTCCGTCGCGCAGTTCCACCTGCGTGAAGGCCAGGCCATCGGTGCGTACGTCACCCTGCGTGGCGACCGCATGTGGGAGTTCCTGGACCGTCTGCTGACCCTCGCGCTGCCCCGTATCCGCGACTTCCGCGGCATCAACGGCCACCAGTTCGATGGCCAGGGCAACTACAACTTTGGTCTCACCGAGCAGTCCATGTTCCACGAGATCGATCCTGATTCGATCGATCACGTGCGCGGTATGGACATCACTGTGGTGACCTCCACCAAGGACGACAAGGAAGCTTACGCGCTGCTGAAGCACCTCGGCTTCCCCTTCAAGGAGAACTGATATGGCAAAAACCGCTCTTAAGAACAAGGCGGCCGGCAAGCCGAAGTTCAAGGTCCGCGCTTACACGCGCTGCCAGGTCTGCGGTCGTCCCCACTCCGTCTACCGCAAGTTCGGCCTGTGCCGCATCTGCCTTCGTGAGAAGGCTCACCGCGGTGAACTGCCCGGCGTTACGAAGTCCAGTTGGTAAACATCGACGCTGAAGGTCCGCGGCCCGAACGCTTCTAGAAGAAGCGTGAGGGCGGCGGAAACCATAGCGAGAAAGGGCAACAAGCCCAAATGACAATGACAGATCCGATCGCAGACATGCTTACGCGTCTGCGTAATGCGAGCGCGGCAAAGCACGAGACCGTGGATATGCCGTACTCCAAGTTCAAGGCGAACATCGCTGAGATTCTGAAGCGTGAAGGCTACATCAAGGACTTCACCGCTAAGGAAGCCAAGGTCGGCCAGACTCTTGAGGTCACCCTCAAGTACGGTCCGAACGGTGAGCGTTCCATTCAGGGTATCAAGCGCATCTCCAAGCCGGGCCTTCGTCGTTACGCGAAGTCCGACTCCCTGCCGATGCCGCTCGGTGGCCTGGGTATCGCCATCATCTCGACTTCTTCGGGACTGCTGACTCAGAAGGAATGCCTCGACCGAGGCATTGGCGGCGAAATTGTCGCCTTCGTGTGGTGAGAAAGGAGAGCTGAAACATGGCATCGCATATTGGTAAGCTCCCCATCGCCATCCCTGCTGGCGTTGAAGTCAAGATTGAAGGCCAGAACTTCTCCGCCAAGGGCGCTAAGGGTTCTGACTCCTACGTGGTTCCGGAAGGCATCACCGCTGCCGTTGAAGGCAACGAGATTGTCCTGACCGCCGCTGATGACCTGCGTCCGACCCGTGCCAAGCACGGTCTGGCTCGTTCCATCATGGCCGGCATGGTCAAGGGTGTTCACGATGGCTACTCCAAGACTCTTGAGATCGTCGGCACCGGTTACCGCGCCGTCGCCAAGGGCCAGGGCATCGAGTTCTTCCTCGGCTACTCCCACACCATCACCGTCAACCCGCCCGAAGGCATCACCCTGAAGGTGACCGACGCCAACCACGTGGTTGTCGAAGGCACCGACAAGCAGGTCGTGGGCCAGGTTGCCGCCAACATCCGCAAGCTGCGCGCTCCGGAACCCTACAAGGGCAAGGGCATCAAGTACTCCGATGAACGCATCCTGCGCAAGGCTGGAAAGGCTGGTAAGTGATATGAGCGTTGCTATTCTCGGAAAAGGCAAGAAGGTAGCTCTCAAGCGCCGTCACGCGCGTATCCGCAAGCGCATCTCCGGTACCCCCGAGCGTCCGCGCCTGGTGGTCACCCGCTCCAACCGTCACATGGTTGCTCAGGTGGTCGACGATACCAAGGGCATTACCCTGGTGTCCGCCTCCACTCTTCAGGCCGACTTCGCCGGCTTCGAAGGCACCAAGACTGAGGCCGCCAAGAAGGTCGGCGAGCTGATCGCCGAGAAGGCCAAGGCTGCCGGCATCACCGCAGTCGTGTTCGACCGCGGTGGCAACAAGTACACCGGTCGCGTCGCAGCCGTTGCTGATGGCGCCCGTGAGGGAGGTCTTGCACTGTGAGCGACAACGAAACGAAGGAAACCCAAGTGGCTGAAGAAACTCAGAACACTGTGGCGACCGAATCCAACAACGAGGACCGCAAGGGTCGTCGTGGCCAGCGCGGTGAAGGCCGTCGTGGCGAGCGTCGTAACCGTCGTGAAGAAAACCACGGCGACGAGCTGCTCGATCGCGTGGTGACCATCAACCGTGTGTCCAAGACCCACAAGGGTGGCCGTACCTTCAGCTTCGCCGCACTGGTTGTGGTCGGCGACGGCAACGGCACCGTGGGTGTCGGCTACGGCAAGTCCCGTGAAGTCCCGGCCGCCATCGCCAAGGGCCAGCTGGACGCCAAGAAGCACATGTTCTCTGTGCCTCGCGTCCGCGGCACCATCACCCACCCGGTTCAGGGTCACGACGCTGCTGGCACCGTCCTGCTGCGTCCGGCCGCCCCGGGTACCGGTGTAATCGCCGGTGGCTCCGTGCGCGCCGTCATGGAATGCGCAGGCATCACCGACGTCCTGACCAAGTCGATGGGCTCCGCCACCGCCGTTAACGTGGTGCGCGCTACCGTCGACGCCCTCAAGCAGCTCGAAGAGCCCGAGGAGATCGCCGCCCGTCGTGGCCTGGCGCTCGACGAGGTCGCTCCCGATGCTCTGCTGCGCGCCCGCGCCGCCGGCATTGCCGAGGCTCGCAAGGCTCGCGAAGAGGCTGCTGCCGCTAAGGCCGCCGAAGAGAAGGATGGTGAGTGATACTCATGGCTAAGAACCTGAAGATTACCCTGCACCACGGCATCGTGAACCGTACCCCGGCTCAGCGCGCCACCGTCAAGACCCTCGGCCTCAACAAGATCGGTAAGACCGTTGTCCGCGAGGACACCCCGGCCAACCGTGGTCTGGTGAACGCCGTGCGTCACCTGGTCACCGTTGAGGAGGTTGACTGATTATGGCAGATAACGAAATCCTGCAGATGCACGACCTGAAGCCCGCCCCGGGTGCCAAGAAGGACCGCACCCGTGTGGGCCGCGGTGAAGGCTCCAAGGGTAAGACCTCCGGTCGTGGCGCCAAGGGCCAGACGAAGCGCAACCACGTGCGTCCGGGCTTTGAAGGCGGCCAGCTGCCGCTGTACATGCGCCTGCCGAAGCTCCGTGGCTTCAAGAACCCGTTCAAGGTCGAGTTCCAGGTCATCAACATCGCTCGTCTCGTGGAGCTCTTCCCCGAGGGCGGCGAGGTTGCTGTGGCCGACCTGATCGCCAAGGGCGCTGTTCGTGACAACGCTCCGGTGAAGGTTCTGGGCGACGGCGAGACCACCGTGGCTTTCACCCTCAAGGGTGTTAAGGCTTCGGCTTCCGCCAAGTCCAAGATCGAGGCCGCCGGCGGTTCCGTTTCCGAGGACTGATTAGTCCTACGGGGAGCGCAATAGGCTGTACAACCCCCGCCCGCCAATAGGTGGACGGGGGTTCCCTTTTCTAAAAAATTGTTGTTCTGAGTGCAGAGAAGCAGTCTCAACACAATGATCGTTTTGAGTATGCTTCCCCCGTTCAGTACGACGGAGCATAATTCAGGTAACATTCGCGAGACATGAAGTGGCCGAAGTAGGCACTTTAGACTATGCTCGTTCGTTAGTTTGTGTATTTCGCGCGATTGGCGCGCTATTGGGAGGAAATCTAGGTGAGGACACTAATCCAGGCCCTGAAAACCAAAGAGTTGAGGAAGAAGATTCTCTTCGTCCTGTTCATCATCATCGTCTACCGCATCGGTTCGTTCATTCCGACCCCTGGCGTGGACTACAACGTGGTGAACAAGTGCATGGCCACCATCGGCAGCGCCTCCCAGGAGAACTTCATCGGACTGGTGAACCTCTTCTCGGGTGGCGCCATGCTCCAGCTGTCTATCTTCGCGCTGGGCGTCATGCCGTACATCACCGCGTCCATCGTGGTGCAGCTGCTGCGCGTGGTCATCCCCCGCTTCGAGGCCCTGCACAAGGAGGGCCAGTCCGGCGAGGCCAAGCTCACCCAGTACACCCGTTACCTGACCATCGGCCTGGCCGTGCTCCAGTCCACCACCATCCTGGTCACCGCCCGCTCCGGCGCCCTGTTCAATTACCAGTGCGACCAGGTCATCCCGGACGGTTCCGTGTTCAACCTCGTGGTCATGGTCCTCATCATGACCGGCGGCACCGGCCTGATCATGTGGATGGCCGAGCTCGTGACCGACAAGGGCATCGGCCAGGGCATGTCCATCTTGATCTTCATGTCCATCTGCTCCGGCTTCCTGCCGCAGCTGTGGGAGATCGGCTACGGCACCGACGGCACCGATGGCGACTGGCTGAAGTTCGGCATCGTCGTGGGCGTGCTCGTGGTCATCCTCATCTTCGTCGACTTCGTCGAACTGTGCCAGCGCCGCGTGCCGGTCCAGTACACGCGCCGCATGATCGGCCGTAAGATGTACGGCGGCTCCTCCACCTACTTGCCGCTGAAGATCAACATGTCCGGCGTCATCCCGCCGATCTTCGCCTCCTCGATCCTCGCCATCCCGACCCTGATCGCCCAGTTCGGCAAGTCCGACCAGTCGTGGGTCAAGTGGATCAACGCCAACCTGGCGAACACCACCTCCGTGTGGTACATCGCGCTGTACGCGCTGATGATCGTGTTCTTCTGCTTCTTCTACACCTCGATCACGTTCAACCCGGACGAGACCGCGGACAACATGAAGCAGTACGGCGGCTTCATCCCCGGCATCCGCGCCGGCAACGCCACCAGCCGCTACCTGACCTACGTGATGAACCGACTCAACACCGTCGGCGCCGTCTACCTGCTGTTCGTGGCCCTGATCCCGACCGTGCTGATCATGGCCCTCGGCCTCAACGCCAAGCTGCCGTTCGGTGGCACCACGATCCTGATTATCGCGGGCGTGGGCCTCGACACCCTGCGCCAGGCCAAGGCCCAGACCGAACAGTTCCAGTACACCGGCTTCCTGTTCGAAAACGTGGACCACAAAGAGGGCTGACGCCCGCTTGACAGCGGCCGCCCGCAATGGGCAGGCGGCCGCGCGAGGAGTGGAACAGTCCAGTGGACTGTTCCACGACGGAGCAATCTTTCTTCCGCATATAACTCAATGGCTCCCTTAACCAAGGGAGCCAAAACCGTATTAATAACCGACATAAAAGGAGACCACCATGCGTCTGCTCATCATGGGCCCCCAGGGCGTGGGCAAGGGCACCCAGGCTGCTCTGCTCGCCGAACACTTCAACATCCCCACCATCTCCACCGGCGACATCTTCCGCTACAACATCAAGAACAAGACCGAACTCGGCCTTGAGGCGATGAGCTACACCGACAAGGGCGAGCTGGTTCCGGACTCCCTGACCAACAAGATCGTCAAGGATCGTCTGGCCAAGGAAGACTGCAAGAACGGCTGGATCCTCGACGGCTACCCGCGTAACGCCGCCCAGGTCATCGCTCTCGACGAGATGCTCGCCGACCTCGACACTCCGCTCGACCACGTGGTGGCCCTCGAAGCCGCCCGCGACGTGCTGCTGGAGCGTATGAAGAAGCGCGCCGCCGAGCAGGGCCGCGCTGACGACACTCCGGAGGCCATCGCCAAGCGCCTGGAGACCTACGAGAAGGAAACCGCTCCGCTGCTTGACATCTACGAGGCCCGTGGCCTGCTCGTCGTGGTCAACGGCGTCGGCGACATCGACGAGATCAGCGGCCGTATCATCAGCCACCTCGAGTAGTAGGTTCGGCAGCCCGGGCAACAAGCCGGAGTGATGCCGAAATACCACATCAACGTTTCCATACCCCTGTGCGACACGCCGAGTGTTCGTACAGGGGTATGTGCGTATATAGTTGACAGTTGGTGTGTCTTCGGATATGCCATAGTAATCATCCAACGGAATAGGACTAGAGGCACATGGCAAAAGACGGTGTGATTGAAGTCGAAGGACAGGTCGTGGAAGCACTGCCTAACGCGATGTTCCGCGTTGAACTCGAAAACAAGCACATCGTGCTCGCCACGATTTCCGGCAAAATGCGTAAGAACTATATTCGTATTCTGCCGCAGGATCGTGTCGTGCTCGAAATGAGCCCTTACGACCTGAACCGCGGACGCATTACGTACCGTTACAAGTAAAGGTACACAAGAAAAGGATAACCATGAAGGTCAGCCCTAGCGTGAAGAGGATCTGCGAAAACTGCCGCGTGATCCGCCGTCACGGCCGCGTCATGGTGATCTGCGTCAACCCGCGCCACAAGCAGCGTCAGGGCTGAGAGCAGATTCTCCAGCGGCACTAAGTAAATAAGGCACTCTCTCACAGTGCTTCCCGCAAGGGAACGACACTGAACCACGGGTACGTAGGCCCGTGCCGGGTAACCGGGCGAGCGGGTGCAAGACCTACGGCAACAAGAAGGAATCGCAATGGCACGTCTTGCCGGAGTCGACATCCCCAATGAGAAGCGCATCGAGATCGCCCTCACCTACATTTTCGGTGTGGGTCGCACTCGTGCCAAGGAAACGCTTGCCGCGACCGGTATTAGTCCGGACATCCGCGTCAAGGATCTCACCGACGAGCAGCTGATTACGCTGCGTGACTACCTCGAAGCCAACTACAAGATCGAGGGTGACCTGCGTCGTGAAGTCGATGCAGATATTCGTCGCAAGATTCAGATCAACTGCTACCAAGGCCAGCGTCACCGTAAGGGACTTCCTGTGCGCGGCCAGCGCACCAAGACCAATGCTCGTACCCGCAAGGGCCCGAAGCGCACGGTCGCCGGAAAGAAGAAGGCCACCAAGTAGTCGGTGGCATGATTCGGGCCACGGGATGATTTTCATCCCATCGCCCGAACGTCAACAACAAAGTTCGTTACTAGGAAACGAGGGTCAATGGCAGCGCCTAAGCAAGCCGCTCGTAAGCCCCGTCGTCGCGACCGCAAGTCGGTCCCGGTCGGCCAGGCTCACATCAAGTCCACTTTCAACAACACGATCATTTCGATCACCGATCCGTCCGGCGCCGTGGTGTCCTGGGCGTCCGGTGGCGATGTCGGCTTCAAGGGCTCCCGTAAGTCCACGCCGTACGCCGCTGGTATGGCTGCCGAGTCCGCCGCCCGCAAGGCGATGGAACACGGCGTCAAGAAGGTCGACGTGTTCGTCAAGGGCCCGGGTTCCGGTCGTGAAACCGCCATCCGTTCCCTGCAGTCTGCGGGCCTCGAGGTTGGTTCCATCACCGACGTCACCCCGCAAGCCCACAACGGCGTTCGTCCTCCGAAGCGTCGTCGCGTCTGAGCACTCAGCAATACCAAATCCATCCAAAACCGCCTGACCGGTGAGTGCACCACCGAGTTCAAGCTGAAAGGATAACCACAGTGCTTATTGCACAGCGTCCGACTCTTACCGAGGAATCTCTGAATCCGCAGCGCTCCCGCTTCACCATCGAGCCGCTCGAGCCTGGCTTCGGCTACACGCTCGGCAACTCGCTGCGTCGCACGCTGCTGAGCTCCATCCCGGGTGCTGCCGTGACCTCCGTGCGTATTTCCGGTGCCCTGCATGAGTTCACCACTCTGCCAGGTGTCCAGGAAGACGTCACCGAGATCCTGCTGAACATCAAGGGCATCGTGCTCACCAGCGAATACGACGAGCCTGTGGTCATGTATCTGCGCAAGAGCGGCAAGGGCGAAGCCGTGGCTGGGGACATCACCCCGCCGGCCGGCGTCACCATTGCCAACCCGGAGCAGCACATCGCTACCCTCGCCGACGATGGCGAACTCGAGATCGAGTTCACTGTCGAGCGTGGCCGTGGCTATGTTCCTGCCCAGATGAACAAGCAGGACAACGATGAGATCGGCCGTATTCCGGTTGATTCCATCTACTCCCCGGTACTCAAGGTGAGCTACAAGGTCGAGGCCACCCGTGTGGAACAGCGCACGGACTTCGACAAGCTCATCCTGGACGTGGAGACCAAGCCCGCCATCTCCCCGCGTGACGCGGTGGCTTCCGCCGGTTCCACCTTGGTGGAGCTCTTCGGCCTGTGCCGTGAGCTCAACGCCCAGGCTGAAGGCGTCGAGGTCGGTCCGGCCCCGGTGGCCGAGGAGACCAACCCCGAGATGGCCGTTCCGATTGAGGACCTCAACCTGACGCAGCGTTCTTACAACTGCCTCAAGCGCGAGGGCATCCACACCATCGGTGAGCTTGTCTCCCACACCGAGCAGGACCTGCTCGACATCCGCAATTTCGGTATGAAGTCAATCGATGAGGTCAAGGAGAAGCTGCAGACCTTGGGCCTGAGCCTCAAGTCCTCGCCGATGGCCTTCGATACCAATAATCTCGAAGGTGGCACGTTCTTCTCGCCGGAAGACGAGTGATCTGCCTCTTTGACCAATCGTTCGTTCACTAGGCAAGCAGATGTTCGGGCATATGCCCACCTGCTTGCCTGAAGAACGGACATATAAGGAGTAAACCCAATGCCTACACCTAAGAAGGGCCCGCGTCTGGCTTCCAGCCCCGCACACGAGCGCCTCATGCTGGCAAACATGGCGACCAGCCTGTTCCAGAACGGCCGCATCACCACCACGCTGCCGAAGGCCAAGCGCCTTCGTCCGCTGGCAGAGCGCCTGATCACCTTCGCCAAGCGTGGTGATCTGCACTCCCGCCGTCGCGTGATGCGCGTCATCCGCAACAAGTCCGTGGTGCACATCCTGTTCACCCAGATTGCCGAGCAGATGGAGCAGCGTGAAGGTGGCTACACCCGTATCGTCAAGATCGCTCCGCGCGTTGGCGATGCCGCTCCGGCCGCTGTGATCGAGCTCGTCACCGAGCCGGTTGCCAAGAAGGCTGTTGTGAAGGAAGCTGAAGCCGCCGCCAAGGTTGCCGAAGAAGAAGCTCCGGCCGTTGAGGCTGAGGCCACTGAGGCTGCTGAGGCTGTTGAGGCTCCGGTCGAGGAGACCGCCGCCGCTGAGGCTGAGGCTCCCGCTGAGGAAGCCGCTGACGCCGAGAAGGCCGAGTGAGCTGAATAGCGTTTCGCTAAGCTAGCTGAAAGGGCTGGAATCCGTTTGGGTTCCAGCCCTTTTGCGTTGTTTTCATAGAATCTACAACGTACGTACGGCCCGAATGGCCTCGGCTCTTGCGGCCAGCTGATCATCGGCGGGATATGCGATATGCTCCAAAGTCAGGCCCTGCGGCGCAATCGGCCCGCTTGAGCCTTCACGTACTGGCTCGGCCATTTTGCCGGCAAACCACTCCAGTGATTTGCGTCCCGAACCAACTTTGATGCATGAGCCGACCAGGGAGCGCACCATATTGCGGGCAAAGGCGTCCGCCACAATCGTGAACACTACCAGGCCGGACTCCAGCGACGGAGTCCGATATGCTTCATGCGATGCCATCTCATCCGGTACTAGGGGAGTGATCGGCACCCGCCGCCAATAGGCGGTCTTGACTTCACGGATCGTAGTGCCTCCCGGATTCGGAGTGGCGAAGGAACCAAAATCGTGCAGGCCGATGGTCAATGAGGCTGCGCGGTTCATAAGCTCCAGATCCAGCGCTTCATCCACGGTAAGTACGCATCCACGCAGGCGCGGGTCGACCTCAGACGAACGATCGGCGACCCGATACACATAAGTGCGCTCCAATGCGGAGAACCTGGCATCGAAGCCGACCGGAGCTACGGCAATGCCATGAATGACGATGTCCGGAGGCAGCACAGCCTTGAGTCTGCGAGTCAGCGCCTCGGTGACCGGAATGGTCATGTGACCTACGCAGCGATTCAGTACCTCATCGGATACATCCAGATGCGCCACTTGGTGGGAGGCGTGCACACCGGTGTCGGTGCGTCCAGCCACTGTCAAGCGTAACGGTTCGGCCGCGTCATCGGCCGGCACCCGCAGCACCTTGTGCAGCGCATCTTCAATGGTGCCTTGCACCGTACGAAGATTGGGCTGTTTGGCCCAGCCATAGAATCCGCCGCCGTCGTAGGCCAAGTCAATGCGCAGTCGTGTCATAGCCATTCATTGTAACGAGTGTGGTCGGCGAGATGAGTGCGGTCGGCAAGATGCGTGCGGTCGGCAAGATGCGTGTGGTCGGCGAGACGAGTGCGGTCGTCAAGATGCACGCGGCCGGCGAAGTGACCTGCCTGTAACATTCTCGCGCGTTTGTTGAAACGGGCCCGCCTTAGGTTGAAACCATCAAACCCGGTTACGGCTTGCGGCGTCAGCGTGCGCTCAACACGCCTAACCGCTTGAAGCCACAGAAGCCGCCACAGCAAGGAGCAGGCACGATGATCGAATCCGCAGCACGCAGACTGGCCCATGAACTGGTAAACCGTCGCGAAGCGATCAATCGAGAGCTGTCCCGCAACGGTGTGCGTTTCGGCATCTACAAGAACGGCGAATACCATGACCGGCTGTTCCCGTACGACCCTGTGCCGCGCATTATCGAATCCGACGAATACGACGAATTGGAGAAGGGCCTGAAGCAGCGCGTCAACGCCCTGAACGCCTATCTGAAGGACATTTATTCCGATAAGCGCATTATTCATGATGGCGTCGTGCCGGAGGAATACGTATACACCTCGGCCGGCTACTTCCCGCAGGTCAACTGTGTGACCCCTCCCGGCGGCATTTTCGCGCATATCGCCGGCGAGGACCTGGTCCAAGGCGAGGACGGCCGCTGGTGGGTGCTGGAAGACAACCTGCGTATTCCCTCGGGTGCCAGCTACCCGCTGTTCGTGCGCGACATCGAGCGCCGCATCTCCCCGCGCCTGTTCCGCGACGTTCGTATTCGCGATAATCGCGAATACCCGCGCCTGTTGCGCAAAGCCATGGACTTTGTCTCCACCGAGGGCATCGCCGTGGTACTGACTCCCGGCCGCTACAATTCCGCGTTCTTCGAGCACGCCTATCTGGCGGAGAAAACCGGTGCGGCGTTGGCCTTCCCCGAGGACCTCGAAGTGGTGGACAACAAGGTCTACTTCCTCGACTACGCCGGCAAACGCCACCGTGTGGGCGTGGTCTACCGCCGCCTGTCCGACGAATTCCTCGACCCGTTCGCCTTCAATCCTGATTCGGTGATCGGTGTGCCCGGTATCCTGTCCGCCTACCGCGCGGGCAACGTGGCCATCGTCAACGCGCCGGGCAACGGCGCGGCCGATGACAAGGCCGTCTACTACTTCGTGCCGCAGATGATCAAGTACTATCTCGGCGAGGAACCGATTCTCAACAACGCGCCCACGTACATGCCGATGTTCGAGGCCGACCGCAAGGAAGTCCTGAATCGGATGGGCGAGCTGGTCATCAAGGATGTGGCCGAAGCCGGCGGTTACGGCGTGGTGTTTGGTTCGTCGCTGGATGCCGCCGCACGTGAGGAGCTCGCCAACCGGATCAAGGAGGAGCCGCGTCGATTCATTGCCCAAGAGGTGATTCAGTTCCGTGATATTGATGTGGTGGACCCGAAGACCGGCGAGATGTCGCCGCGCAAGTGCGATTTGCGTGCCTTCGTGGTCACCGGCAAGAATACGCACGTGTGGTATTCGGGCTTGACTCGATACTCGTCGGTGCCCGGCCAGATGATTGTCAACTCGTCGCAGGGTGGCGGATTTAAGGATACGTGGGTGTTGGCACCCGAATCCGGCGTGGAGCACGAGTACGGTGCCGAAACGCAGGTGGCGAACCTGCTGAGCCAGTCCCGCCACCATTCGTTGTCGCTGGTTACCGCTTCCAAGGCAGACAACCTGTATTGGCTGGGTCGATACACCGAGCGCGCCTTCACCACGCTGAACCAGTTCTTCCCGTTCTACGATCGTGTGATGGACACCGATGTGGACGCCTTCCGTCCGTTCGCTCACGCACTCGACCTGCCCGAAGATTTCGAGGACTTCGACGGGTTCGTGAACAGCTTCCTGTATGACGGGTCCAATCCTGATTCGGTGCGGTCGGCCGTAACTTCCGCATTCAATAACGCCGTGATTCTGCGCCCGGAATTGAGCTCGCGTCTGCTGCAGTACGTGGAGTTGGCGATGACCAATATCACCGATGCCGCCAAATACGCGGCCGATGCCGAGGACATCTACAAGCAGCGCGATATTACCGATGACATGCTCGCTTTCTGGGGCGGCATCGAGAATTCGCCGGTCGACCCCACGCTGAAGGCGTTCATCTTCATCGGCAAATATCTGGAACGCATCGACCTGTACACGCGCTTCGGCCTGACGATGGAGGATCTGGAAGCGCCGCTCAAGAAGCTCGCCGCCTATTCGATGACCTTGGACGGCATGCCGCTGCCCAGCTGCTTCGCCGACGGACTGAGCTGGCTGGTCGGTCAGCTGCCGTCTCGCGGATATCAGGAAGTCGCCGACCTGCTGAAGAAGTACCTTGACGACTACTCCGGCCGTGTCAGCGCGCTGGCCATCAAAGACATGGGCTCACTGAGCTCCATGAACATGGACGCCAAGCGTCCCTGATCCCGACCTGACACCCTGACGGGTTCAAATGCTATGGTGGTATGGCGAAAAAACCGTGCGCCCGAGTGCCGGCCTGTGCATATCAGCAGATTGCCGGAATATATGCGTGGGCTGTGAGCGCACGGACCATACCTCAGCCATGGCTGTAGTGTCGTTATCCCGAGAATATGCCGGTTGCCGGCTCGTGTGCAAGTGCAGGAGACGTTGTGAAAAAACTCGTGTTCGACTATGAGATGAGGCTGTCCTTCAGCGCACCGGTCACCGATCACAGGTTCCAGCTTCGCTGTATTCCCTCCACTGGCCCTCGCCAACAGGTGATTGACGTGGAAGTGAAGATTCAGCCCGAAACCGAACTCGAAACCACCATCGACTCCTTTGACTCCGTGGTGATGACCGGATTCATCCCTGAGCCGCACGACATATTCAGCTACTCGGTGACCGGCATCGCCTTCGTGGACAATGCGCATATCCATAAGGAAGCCTATAAACCGCTGTACCGATTCAATTCAGCGCTCACCATTCCCGGCCCGAACGTGGAGGCGATGATTGCCGTATGCCGCGAACGCTTGGCGGCGCTGCCTTCCGACGCCACTCCGGTGCAGCAGGCCGCCGAAGTGATGGATGAGGTCTACAAGGCGTTTGTGTATACGCCCGGTTCCACCACGATTCGCACCACCGCCGAACAGGCCTTGGCTCAGCGCAAGGGCGTATGCCAGGATTATGCGCACGTGATGCTGTCCGTGTGCCGGCATGTGGGATTGACCGCGCGCTACATTGCCGGTTTGCTTGGGGGAGAGGGCGCGACCCACGCTTGGGTCGAGGTGTATCAGGATGGCCGATGGGTCGGACTGGATCCCACGCATAACCGATTGGTGGACGACAGCTACATCACCATCGCCCACGGCCGCGATTACCGCGACTGCATGCTCGACATCGGCATCTTCTCCGGCTACAACGTCCAGCAGTCCCAATGGGTCAACGCCTCCGTCCACGAACAGGTGGCATAAACAAAATTCCAAGCCCCCTCTGATGAGCTGAGCCGTGAAGAAAACGCCGGAGGCGTTTTTAGGCGAAGGCGAACGACAGTGAGCAAATAAAATGGCAGCTGGAAAGCTGTCCTTAATTGCGTTCGAGCTGTCAGCCGTAAGGCTGACCGAGGGAGAGAGCACTCAATGCAGAGTGGCCCCGCCGCCGCTTCTACCACCACCAATATTCGGATTTTCGTCGTTGCAACATTCGGATTTTGGTAGTTGACCAATTCGGACTGTTAATCGGCTCATCGTCTGACCCATTGCAATCTCACACAAAATCGCATTATCCCACGCCGAATCGAGCTCAGCGAAACTCCGATTTGCCAGGTCGGCAGAATGTGGCATAATGAACAAGTTGCCATTTTGGCAGCATGGATAAGTGTCCGAGCGGTCTAAGGAGCACGCCTCGAAAGCGTGTGAGGTGAAAGCCTCCGCGAGTTCGAATCTCGCCTTATCCGCCTTTAGGGTTCCGGGTTTGTCCCGGAACCCTTTTTGTTTTTGATACGAACGTCCGTATTCGCTCCTGTGCTGTATCGTATACGGCGTGTCGGGTGGAAAATAGCGAAAAGGATAACGTTGTACTCAGCGGGACTTGCGTACTAAGTACAACCATCGTATTATCGATATCAACAGAAGTACAAGGTTGTATTAAATATCCAGAACGCACATTCACCGCTGATTGGCGATGCCGCAAAACAGGTGAACCAAGAAGATGGGCCGATTGCTTTTGGTATTTAGCACAACGTTGTCTTGCGGTATTGAAGACAACGATTAAAGGAGAGCACATGTCCGAGCATTCGCACGACAATAAACCGGGGGAGCTGGAGGAATCTCGACTCGTCGTCGATAATGACTTTGAAGTAGCTCCGGTCAACGACAGACTGTTCGGGTCGTTCGTGGAGCATCTGGGTCGCTGCGTATACGACGGCATCTATGAGCCGGGCCACCCCGAAGCCGATGAAGACGGTTTCCGCAAGGACGTCATCGAACTGGTCAAGGAACTCGGCGCTACCACGATTCGCTATCCTGGCGGCAATTTCGTTTCCGGCTATCGCTGGGAGGATGGCGTTGGTCCTCGTGATGAGCGGCCGCGTCGCCTGGACTTGGCATGGCATTCCACCGAGACCAATCAGTTTGGTCTGCACGAAATGGCGAAATGGCTGGAAAAAACCGGCGGCAACGAGCTGATGGAAGCCGTAAATCTGGGTACCCGTGGTCTTGAAGAGGCCCTCGACCTGTTGGAATACGCGAATATTCCCGGCGGCACCAAGCTCTCCGAGGAGCGTCGCGCCAATGGTGCCGATCAGCCGTTCGGCATCAAGATGTGGTGCTTGGGCAATGAGATGGATGGCCCGTGGCAGACCGGTCACAAGTCCGCCGAGGATTACGGCACCTTGGCGGCCTCGGTGGCGGCAGGTATGCGCGCCATCGATCCGAACGTTGAACTGGTGGTCTGTGGTTCATCCAGCCACGTGATGGACACCTTCGGCAAGTGGGAAGAAACCGTACTTGAGAAGACGTTTGACAACGTCAACTTCGTCTCCTGCCATGCGTACTACCATCCGGAACTTCAGCCTGATGGCACCCGTGACATGAAGAGCTTCCTTGCCTCGGGCGTCGATATGGACGGTTTCATCAACGATGTCGCCGCCGCCATCGATGCAACCAAGGCCCGGCTGAAGAGCAAGCACGACGTGTTCATCTCGTTCGATGAATGGAATGTCTGGTATCTCAACGAAGAGCCGAGCAAGAATCCGGAAGGCATCGGCAATTGGCCGGTTGCCCCGCGCCTGCTCGAGGATGTGTACAGCGCCGCCGACGCCGTGGTGTTCGGTGATTTGATGATTACCCTGCTCAAGAACGCCGACCGCGTGCACGCCGCCAGCCTGGCCCAGTTGGTCAACGTAATTGCGCCGATTATGACCGAACCGGGCGGCCCGGCGTGGCGTCAGACCACGTTCTATCCGTTCTCGCTGACCGCAAAGCTCGCCAAGGGCGGCACGGTGCTTGAACCGAAACTGGCTTCCGGAACGTATGAAACCGACAAATACGGTGAAGTGCCGACGATCAATTCCGTAGCCGTGCGTGGTGAGGACGGTACGATCAGCGTGTTTGTGGTCAATCGCTCCATGGAAGCGGCCAATGACTTTGCCATCAAGCTGCCGGAAGGATTCGCACTTTCCGCGGTCGAGGCGCAAACCCTGCACGAGGATGATCTGCTGGCAAAAAACACGCTGGAAGACCAGAACCGAGTCGTTCTGCACCCCAACACCACCATCACGTCCGACGCCGATACCGGCACTGTGCGTGTGACCTTGCCGCCGGTCTCCTGGACCGCCGTGCACGTGAAGTGATTCGAGTGACGGTGGCGCATGACAGGGCGCAGTCTCTTATGGTTGCTGTGCCCTGTACAACCACCAAGCAATACCCAAACAATCATCAACATGCCCGGATTGCAGAAAGAGAGGTTCGGATTCGCCACTAATGTAATGTGGCATACCAGTCAAAGGAAGACAATGCCGTCATTCACATCGACTGGAACAATTCGATACCCAACAAAGGAATAAGGAGAAAAGACGGGTATGTAAAAAGCTAGGTTGAAAGCCGGCGGTCAGAAAGTCCCTTGTTCGGATGGCGTGCGTGCGTTTCTTCAACCAGAAAGTTTAACCTCTACGTTCGATCGTCCTGCAGTATTGTCAGAAGGATATTTGCCTAATGGTGCATGGGGTCCAACGGAGGAAAGCTCCTTGGCTGAATTCTGAGGTTGAGGGGTAGATGATTCCGATATGAGGAGGAGATGCTCGACCCGACTGTGACTTACCATAATAAGAACATAATGACGCTGTTGAAGGTGTGTCATGTAATAAGCAGAAATGGATTCGAACAATGGGAAACCGCGTAACTATCAAGGACGTGGCGCGTGAGGCGAACGTCTCCATCAAGACGGTTTCCAATGTGCTGAATGACACTGGCAGTATGAGACCGGATACACGTCGCCGTGTGGAAGAGGTGATGCGTAAGCTTGGATATACCGTCAATATTTCGGCGCGTGCAATGCGATCTGGCGGCACAAAGCTTATTGGACTCAACATCTTCGATTTCTCGCAGCCGTTCGTTCCTTTTTTCACTGACAAGGTCATTGAATACGCAAAAGAACGCCATTACGGTGTAGTCATCAACACATATGGTTCCGACGGTGAAGGGTTGGTTGCCAGCGTTGACGAGTCCTATCGTTTAGGGGCGGAAGGATGGATTCTGTTCGTAATGTCGCCGCTCGCGGATGAAGGGGCCGTTCTGGAGCAGCCATATCCGATTGTAACGACCGGAGACCATCTGGCCTACGGGAAAAGCGATTGGATCACCATGCCCAACATTGAATCCATCTCCACGGTTGTAGGAAGATTTTTGGATGAAGGTGCCCAAACGGTTGCTCTGATGGGTGTTCTTCCTGAACTGGTGGATGAGGCAGTGCTGCGTCGTCAGACGGAAGGGACCCAGGCGTTACGCGCCCAAGGATATGTGAAGGCATTTGAAGAGCGCGGATTATCGGTGAATTGGCGGTATGTGATTCCGGCAGAAAGCATGAATCAGCGTGAAGGTATGCGCGTGACAAAAGCTATGCTAGACAAGCTCCCATGCCCGGATGTTGTAGTGTGTCTCAATGATGCCATTGCTTTAGGCGCAATTCATGAATTGCAACGATGTGGTTTGCATGTACCTGACGATGTACAAGTGGTCGGCTTCGATAACGTGCCGGAAGCCGAGTACTCGGTGCCGGCGCTGACCACCATCGATCCTCATATCGATGATTATGCCAAGCATGCCGTTGACATGCTTATCGACCGCATCGAAGGATACTCAGGCCCGGCCCGTACGTACACCACCGATTTCACATTGGTGGAACGTGCCTCAACTCGACTTGCCCACTAGCATCCAACAAGTTCGCATCGGCTTCGTGAGGAGTGTGTGTCTACTCGAACAATGCGGCGTCAGTCGCTGGGTAGCCAAGTTGGAACGCGGTGTAGGCGTGCTTGGCGGCCAGTGCGGCGAGGATGAGCAGCGTATCGCTCTCGGTGGAAGATTTCGATTCGGTCACGGCCTTGATCTGCGCGCGGGCGCAGTCCATTTCGATGGCGGCGGCGGTCGGTACGGTTTGGCCGCTTGCCTTGTCGGCGATGGTGGTGGGGTTGGCCAGTAGTTGGTCGATGGCATAGACCTTTTGGCGGGGGTCGTTTTGGCCGGAAGAACTGGATTGTGCGCCGGAATCATCAAAATTGCCGTTCGCCAGCGCAACCAACTGCTGCCCGGCGGTCTTATGCATATCGCTCAACGCCAACGTAGCCCCAGCGGTCTGTCCTCGTGCGGCCAAGACCTCGATAGCGAATCCGGCGCGATCCTCGGCCACGGCCATCGCATCCAATACCGATCGATCAACGTTGGCGGACGTGATGCCATCAAGACGCGCCGGCGTCACCTCAGGCGCGGACTGCCCGAATTTATCGGCCAGAAAAGCCAGCCATTGCTTGGTCTGCGCGTCACGTAACGTTCCCTCGGCAAAACGACCCGAACAATACCCGGCAACGTCAATCCAAGCCAGGGGAGCGGCCAGACCGGTGGCATACTGCTCTAATAACGGCGTGCCTTCAGCCGGATGGGTGGCGTAGCCCGCCAACGTCATCGCTTTCTCGCAAGGGGTCATTTGAGCTTCTGCCTCGGCCCGTCCGGCCAGTCGCGGCATCGAACACGCCGAAAGCGAACACAGCATCGCGCTCGCGCATAGTACGGATGCCAAGCGCCGGGTAAACCGTCCTGAAGAGAAGCGTGTCTGCATGGAAACCTACACTAATAGCTAACTGTGACTACTCATAGGCCATGCGCCACATAACTTCATAGGAGGTACGGATCGATGGAACTGGACCTGACAGGAATACACAAGCTCGCCGCCGAGCAAGGAATCGACCCCGAAACCCTGGATGATGCGCTGGCAGAGGCCCTGCGCCTCGCCTACCTCAAGACCCCGCACGCCGCCAAGCACGCGCGCGTGGAGCTTGACGAACGTTCCGGCAACTTCACCGTGTGGGCCGCCGACGAAATTCCGGTCGAACCCACCGAAGACAACCCTTACCCCGTTCCCAAGCTGGGCGAGGAATACGATGACACCCCGCGTGACTTCGGCCGTCTCGCCGCAGCCACCGCACGCCAGGTCATCACCCAGCTGTTCCGCCGCGCCGAAGATGAGAAGGTATTCGGTGCGTTCTCCGGCCAGAAGGGCAAGCTCATCACCGGCATCATCCAGCAGGATGCTTCCGACCCCTCCAACGTGCATGTCGCGATGGGCGATGTCGAAGCCATTCTGCCTCGCCGTGAGCAGGTGCCCGGCGAACGTTACCGCCACGGCGAACGCATCCGCGTGTACGTGGTGAACGTGGCCCGTGGCATCAAGGGCCCGGAAATCGTGGTGTCCCGCTCCCACCCGGAGCTGGTCCGCAAGCTGTTCGAGCGCGAAGTGCCGGAACTGGTCTCCGGTGCCGTGTCCATCATGGCCATCGCTCGTGAGGCCGGCGCCCGCACCAAGATCGCGGTCAAGGCCAACACCGATGGCGTGAACCCGAAGGGCGCGCTGATCGGCCCCGGCGGCGCTCGCGTGCGTGCCGTTATGGAGAACCTTGGCCCGGAGAAGATCGACATCGTCGACTACTCCGACGATCCGGCCAAGTTCGTGGCAGCCGCGCTGTCCCCGGCTGTGGCCACCGGCGTGCAGGTGATCAGCGAGAAGAACAAGACCGCCATCGCCTTCATCCACGACGACCAGCTGTCCTTGGCCATCGGCAAGGAAGGCCAGAACGCACGACTGGCAGCCAAGCTGACCGGCTGGAAGATCGGCATCGAATCCGCCGAGGCCCATGCCAAGAAGGTCGCCGCCGAAAAGGCCGCCCAGGCTGCGGCCGAGGCTGCTGCTCCGGAAGCCGAATAGGCCGCCGGGCTCGAAGGCGAATGATCTTCAGGGCGCATTATTTCCTGATACGAGCCGCGTCAGCAATGGCGCGGCTCGCTGCGTCTACGCTATCCAGCGCTATGAGTATGCTTGATTGGCGTATGTGGGCTGGCGCAGTGTGCGCGAAATCGCCCACACCAGAGACGAGGTAACACGATCATGGTCGCACGATGAGACAGGGTAGGCTTGCCGTCATCACCAACTGACCACGCCCATGCACGCGCGTGGTCACAGAATAGGAGTAATTAGTGGCGAAACCACGCGTATACGAACTGGCTAAGGTTTTGAATGTCGATAGCAAAACCGTGCTTGAGAAGCTTAAGGACATGGGAGAATTCGTCAAGTCCGCTTCTTCTACGATTGAACCGCCGGTAGCCCGGCGTCTGAAGGCAGAGTTCGCCAAGGACAACGCCAAGGGCGATTCCAAGCCCGTGCAGCAGCGCCGCCCGGCCGCACCTTCGGCCCCGGCTTCCACTTCATCTTCCGCACCGACTCCGGCCGCTCCCGCACGTCAGGCATCGCCTGCCTCGGCACATCAGCAGGCTCCGACTCCGGGTGCACCGACACCGCGTCCGCAGGGCGGCGCACGCCCCGGCATGCCGACCCCCGGCCGCCACGGTCAGAACGACAACCGTGAGAATGGTCGCGATAATCGCGAAGGCCGTGAGAACGGTCGTCAGAGTCGCCCGAACGATCGCCGTAACAACGATCGTCGTAACAACCAGGGCCGTCCGAACAATGGCCAGCCGGTTCAGCATCAGAACAACCGCGGCAATGCTTCGGCTCCGCGCCCGCACGCTCAGGGCGGCGCCGGTGCCAATGGCGGCAATGCCGCTTCAAATGCGATTCCGCGCCCGCACGCTCAGGGCCCGCGCCCGGGCAACAACCCGTTCTCCCGCAAGCAGGGTATGCACACCCCGACGCCGGGTGATATTCCGCGTCCGCATCCGATGGCTCGTCCGACTGCTGATAACGGTCGTGGCGGTCGTCCGGGCCGTCCCGGCCAAGGCCAGGGGCAGGGCCGCGGCTTCCGTGGCGGTCGTCCGGGCCAAGGTGGTCAGGGCGGTCCGCGTCCCGGCCAGTGGGGCCACAACCGTCCGGGTCAGGGCGGCGGCTCCCAGGGTACCGGTCAGGGCGGCGCACGCGGCGGCTTCCGTGGGGGCCAAGGCGGCGGCAATAACTTCCAGGGCGGCGGTGCACCGAGCAACGGTCCCGCACGTGGCGGCGGTCGCGGCGGTCGCGGCGGTGCCGCAGGCGCATTCGGACGTCAGGGCGGCAAGTCTTCAAAGGCCCGTAAGAACCGTCTGGCAAAGCGCCATGAGTATGAGGAGCTGAAAGCACCGACCATCGGCGGCGTTCGCATCCCCAACGGCAACGGCCAGACCATCCGTCTGCGTCAGGGCGCGTCCCTGGCCGATCTTGCGGAGAAGATCAACGTCAACCAGGCCGCGCTGGTCACCGTGCTCTTCCACCTGGGTCAGATGGCTACCGCCACCCAGTCCTTGGATGAGGAGACCTTCCAGATTCTGGGCGAAGAGATCGGCTGGAACATCCAGCTCGTCTCCGCAGAAGAGGAAGACAAGGAACTGCTCCAGCAGTTCGACATCAACCTTGACGAGGAAGAACTGCAGGATGACGAGGATCTCAAGCCTCGCCCGCCGGTCGTTACCGTCATGGGCCACGTCGACCACGGTAAGACACGACTGCTGGATACCATCCGCAAGACCAACGTCATCGCACGTGAGGCCGGCGGCATTACCCAGCGCATCGGTGCCTACCAGGTCACCGTGAACCTTGAAGGCGAACCGCGCAAGATCACCTTCCTCGATACCCCTGGCCACGAGGCGTTCACCGCCATGCGTGCCCGTGGTGCCGAGCTCACTGACGTCGCGATCCTCGTGGTCGCCGCCGACGATGGTGTGATGCCCCAGACCGTTGAGGCCATCAACCACGCTCAGGCCGCCAAGGTGCCGATCGTCGTGGCCGTCAACAAGATCGATGTGCCCGGTGCCAACCCGGAGAAGGTCCGCGGCCAGCTCACCGAGTTCGGCTTGGTCCCTGAAGAGTATGGTGGCGACACCATGTTCGTCGACATCTCCGCCAAGCAGAACCTGCACGTCGACAAGCTGCTCGAAGCCGTGCTGCTCACGGCTGACGCTGAGCTGGACCTCCGCGCCAACCCCGACATGGACGCCCGTGGTGCCACCGTCGAAGCCCGACTCGACAAGGGTCGTGGTGCCGTGGCCACTGTGCTGGTTCAGCAGGGTACGCTCCACGTGGGCGATGCCATCGTGGCCGGCACTTCGTACGGCCGCGTGCGTGCCATGCTCGACGAGAACGGTCAGCCGATGGAAGCGGCCGGTCCGTCCACACCTGTTCAGGTGCTGGGCTTGACCTCCGTGCCCACCGCCGGTGACCTCTTCCTGGTCGCCTCCGATGATCGTGCCGCTCGCCAGATTGCCGAGAAGCGTCAGGCCACCGAGCGTGCCGCCCAGCTGGCCAAGCGTCGCAAGGTCGTCTCCCTCGAGGACTTCAAGAAGAAGTTCGCCGAGTCCGAGATCGACATGCTCAATATTGTCATCAAGGGCGATTCGTCCGGTTCGGTCGAGGCGCTCGAGGATTCCTTGATGAAGATCGAGGTATCCGACGAGGTCGGCATCCAGGTCATCCACCGCGGCGTCGGTGCGATCACCCAGAATGATGTCAACCTGGCCACGGTCGACAAGGCCGTTATCATCGGTTTCAACGTGCGTCCGAACCGTCAGGTCGCGGACCTCGCCGAGCGCGAGGGCGTGGAGATCAAGTACTACTCGGTCATCTACCGTGCGATCGAAGACATCGAGGCATCCCTCAAGGGCATGCTCAAGCCGGAATACGAAGAGGTCGTCACCTCTCACTCCGAGATCCGCGAGATCTTCCGCTCCTCCAAGTTCGGCAACATCGCCGGCGTTATGGTGCAGGACGGCGAGGTCAAGCGTGGTACGAAGTGCCGTATCCTGCGCAACGGCGTGGCCACGGTCAACGACCTCGAGATCTCCTCGCTGCGTCGCTTCAAGGACGACGTTCAGTCCGTCAAGGAAGGCTACGAGGCTGGTATCAACCTCGGCACCTTCAACGACATTGAACTCGGCGACATCATCGAGACCTTCGAGATGCGGGAAGTCGAGCGCAAGTAGTCATTGTTAAGCCCCCTCTGGCGAGGGGGCTGTCAGCCGCAGGCTGACTGGGGGAGAGACATGGTAGTTCCATGATTTTCTCTCCCCTGGCCTCACTGCGTTCGGCAGCCCCTCGTCAGAGGGGGCTCAAGTCTAGAAAAGGAAATTCCTATGGCAGGAACCAACCCGCGCGCCGCACGTATTGCGGCCTTGATTCAGCGTGTCGTCGCCTCCTCCATTGAGCGCGAACTGCATGACAAGCGACTCGCCAGCATCACCGTCACCGAAGTCCGTGTGACCAACGATTTGCAGATCGCCAAGGTCTACTGGACCCAGCTCGGCCACGAAGGCCATGAGGAAGGCGAACGCAAGCGCGCCCAGCAGGCCCTCGATCAGGCCAAGGGCCACCTGCGTTCTCTGGTGGGCCACAAGGCTGGCCTGCGTCTGACTCCGCAGCTCCAATTCGTGTTCGATGAAGTGCCCGGCGAGGCTCACGAGATCGAAGACATTCTCGCCGTGGCCAAGAAGCGTGACGAAGAACTCGCCCGTGCTCGCGCCACCGCCCAGTACGCCGGCGACGCCGATCCGTACAAGCATGACGACGAGCCCAGCGACGACTTCGAAGACGACTCTGACGAGGAGTAGTGTGCTTCATACAACCCCCAGCGGTCTGCTCATCATCGACAAGCCGCAAGGCGTGACCAGTTTCGACGCCGTCGCCGCCGTGCGCGGCGCGTTGCACATCAAGAAGGTCGGTCACGCCGGCACCCTTGACCCCATGGCCACTGGCACGCTGGTCATCGCCTTCGGCCACGCCACACGACTGCTCAACGCCATCGTGGCGCATGACAAAACCTACGAGGCTACCATACGCCTCGGCCTGCGCACCACTACCGACGATGCCGAAGGCGAGGTGCTTGTCGATGGTGAAGCCCGCTCCCGCTGGCAAACGCTATCAGCGCAGCTGACTGAGGGTGGCCAGAGCGGCGAACCAACGGCGTTACCAACTGCCTCATGGCAAGACCTGCTCACACGCACCATCGCCACCAATTTCACCGGCGATATCGAACAAGTCCCCAATACGTTCTCCGCCATCAAAATCAACGGCCAGCGTGCCTACGACTTGGCTCGCGAAGGCAAGGATGTGGAACTCAAACCCCGCCCGGTCACCATCAGCGAATTCACCGTGCTGGATATCCGCAGCGGATTCGTAGCAGGGGAGCAGACCGCTGAACCATTGCGGGAAGACGCGAACACGGGAGCGATTCCCGCACTTGATGTTGACGTGCGGATCAGCTGTTCATCGGGCACCTATATCCGTGCGCTCGCCCGCGACCTCGGCAAAGAACTTGGCGTCGGCGGATACCTGACCCGTTTGCGCCGTACGCGAGTCGGCCGATTCGCGTTGCCGGACGATGCCAGCGGACTTATCGCTCCTGAGGCGATGCTTGACACGCGAACCCATACCGTCACCGCACATACCGATCAGAAGACGTTCACTAATCGGGAAGGGCAAACCGTCACGCGCAACAAGTGCGTATTGGACACTCCTGAAGGTCTTGCCGGTGACGAGCGCCGCAACTGGCTGCTTGACCATGCCCTTACCATGGAACAGGCCGCTCGAGGTGCGATGCCGGCGCTTGACATCACTCCTGAGGAGGCCAGCGAATTACGCTTCGGCCGCCGTATTGAGCGTACAATCAGCGAGCCCACTGCCGCCATTGTGCCGCAAACGCATGATGTGGCGGCGATTATCGAGCGTGCAAACGCTCATCAGGCCAAGCCGGTCACCGTATTCCCCCTCGCGTAAAGTAGACGCGGTGAAAAGTGCAGCTTGATACAGGCCGCGCACAACAACGTCTATATTGCATGAATAACATCGCACGGATAAAAGGAACAGCACACTGATGGATATCACGCACCTGACCCCTGACGCCGAAGGTTCGATTGAATGGCCCTCGTTCAGTAACGATAAGAAGGCCGTGGTGACATTGGGCGCATTTGATGGCATGCACTTGGGTCATCAGGCGGTGATCAAGCGTGTGGTGGAACTCGCGCACCAGCATGATGCTTTTTCCGTGGTGATTCTGTTTGACCCGCGCCCCGCATTCGTGCACGGCTGGGTCATCTCGCACCATGGCGAAGAGCCCGCGGTTCAGAACGTGGATGCCGAAGCATTGACCAGTGTGGATGATCGACTGCACCGCATGGAACAGTTCGGCGTGGACCATGTGCTGGTGGTGCACTACACGCTGGCCTTCGCAGCTATGTCATACATTTTCTTCCTTGGCCGACTCACCGGCAAGCTGGGTATGCGCACGTTGGTCCTTGGGCAGGATGCCGCCATGGGCAAGGGTCGAGAAGGTGATGTGAAGCATATCGCCAATCTTGCCGCCGCCACCGGTGTATTCGAACTTGATGTGGTCGATGACCGTGGCCCGGGTGAAGTGCGTATTCCGCGCGATTTCAAGCCGGAAGCCCCGAGCGAATGGGGAGAGCCCGTCGATCCGCTGGCCAATGCCACCAAAGCCGAGCGCCGCGCATGGAGCAAGAAGAACCAGGCCAAGGCAATGCGCGCCTGGAGCTCCACCAATGTGCGCTACCTGCTGGCTCATGGCCGAATCCAGGACGCCAACGCCATTCTGGGTGCTCCGCACTCCATCGAGGGCGAAGTGGTGCATGGTGAGGAGCGTGGCCGCACCATCGGATTCCCCACCGCCAATCTTGGCTCCGACATTGCAGGCTACATTCCGGTCGACGGCGTCTATGCCGGTTGGCTGGTAGATGGTGAAAACCGTTGGCCCGCCGCCATCTCCATTGGCACCAAACCCACCTTCAGCGAGAAAACAGGGCTCAACGAACGTGTGGTGGAGGCCTACTGCATCACTGAAGAATGGATCGACCTGTACGACCACAAGGTTCGCGTCGAATTCGTCGGCTTCCTGCGCCCGCAGGTCAAGTTTGATGGCCCCGACCAACTCGTCGACGAACTCAAGCGCAACGTCGAGGAGACCAAGCGTCTTACCGCCTGAGGCATATCTCAGGGCTATTTACGCACTCCCAAGGCGTCTAATGCGTCGGACAATGTGTTGGACTCCACCAGCTGAAGTCCCTCGACATGCACCGGCTTGCGCAGTGGCGGAATGACCGCCGTGGTGAAGCCGAGGCGTGCGGCCTCGCGAAGGCGATATTCCATACGCGGTACCGGGCGCACCTGACCGGTCAGGGAAATCTCACCAATGGCGCACGTGGCTCGCGCAATGGGTTTTGACGTGGCGGCGCTCGCCAGTGCCGCCACTATCGCCAAGTCGGAACCGGGCTCCTTGGCCTGGCCCCCGGCAATAGTGGAGATATACAGGTCGTTGGACAGCAGGTTGAGCTTGCTGTGACGGTAGAGCACCGCGACCAGCATGGCGATACGGCTGGGGTCCACGCCATTGACCGCACGACGGGGTGTGGGCAGCACCGACGTGGTGACCAGAGCCTGTACTTCGATAGGCAGACTGCGATGCCCATCCAATGTGAACGTCACGCAGGTGCCTTCCACGGGTGCCGCGTTGGCCGCATCAGGGCCGTCTCCAGACAGGAACAATCCGGCGGGATCGGTGACCTCTTCGATGCCTTCACCGCTCATGTCGAAACAGCCGACTTCATCGGTCGGGCCAAAACGATTCTTCACCGCTCGCAGCATTCTCAGCGCAGTCTCGCTGTCGCCTTCGAATTGGCAGACCACATCGACCAGATGCTCCAATGTGCGCGGGCCTGCAATCGAACCATCCTTGGTCACATGACCAACCAGAAATACTGGAATGTCAAGTGTCTTAGCGGTATCTATCAGCGCGCTTGCCACTTCGCGCACCTGAGTCGAACCGCCGGAAATGCCATCGACCTCCTGCGAGACGATGGTCTGCGCCGAATCCACAATGGCCAAGGCCGGCTTGTTCTGTTCGATCAGCCCCAATACTGTGGACAGGTCGGTGGTGGAGGCCAGTAACAAGTTCGGCTCCACCGCATTGATGCGGGAAGCGCGCAAACGAACCTGCGCCTGTGATTCCTCGCCGGAAATGTACAGCACGGTGTTGGCGTGTGTTGATGATGCGTTGCCCCGCATCGGCACCGTGTTCGATGCGTTGCCCTGCGCCCGGCCCGACTGTTGGGCAGACCGCTGACCTGCCCCTCGGAACGTACTGTCTCCCGCCACAACGCGCGCGATATTGCCGGCCGTCTGCAACAGCAATGTCGACTTGCCGATACCCGGTTCGCCCGCTATCAGCGTTACTGAACCCGGCACCACGCCACCGCCGAGCACACGGTCGAATTCGGAAAACCCGGTACCGAGCCGCTCGACGCTTTCCGTGCCCACTTCGGTAATCGGACGGGCTGCAGATCTGGCGTTGTTGGCAACCGTAACCGACTGCGTGCGTGATGTTCGGCCGGGAGCGGCCGTGCGAGAGCCTGCCGCCGGCCGAGCCTCGTGAAATTCCTCGACCGTGCCCCACTGACCACACTCGGGGCAACGGCCGTACCACTTCGGCCCGTTCCAACCGCATTCGGAACATACATACTGCACACTTGATTTCGCCATGGTCTCACCCTAACCCAAACACCAGCGGACGGTAAATTTTTACCGTTCACAAGAGTTTCACGCGGCTTGCGCACAACGACTAAAATTACGGCCGCCTAGCGTCACGCGGCTGTGAGAGAATCGGGGCATGACTAATAGTGAGAACTCCTCGACCACGCAATCCCATGGCAAGTTGATTGCAGTGGTGGTTGCCGCAGCTGTTGTGATTATCCTGGCAGTGCTTTCGGCCTTTGTGTGGCCGGGTTGGGCCATCCAGAAGAATGATGGCACCTCCACTACCACCCAAAACAGCCAGCAGAAAACCGAATCATCCGAGCCGACCAAGCCGACCATCGACGCCACAGCTTTGCCGGATGATGCCAGTGAGCTGTTGAAGGCCATGCCGGGCAGCGTGCTGAATTACGCGCGTACCAAGGCGGATGCCTCCACGACGTGGAATTCCGCGTCGCCGCTCGAGGAGTACACTCTGACCTACTCCACTGGTGATGCCGCCAAGGATGTCACGCTGGTCGCCGCGCAGTGGTCGTCGGCGGACAATGCCAAGACCCAGTACGATGCGTTGGTCGCTGCGCAGACCGGCGATGAGTCGGCATCCGGCAACGTCAAGGTTTCCGGCAACGTCACGGGCGCGTACGTGGTGAAGGCCGATGCCTCCAACAGCAAGAACGCCGTTGCCATCTGGCAGAACGATACCGTGGTCTTCCAAGCTACCGGCACCAAGGAAGCGGTCGATCGCTTCTACCAGAAGTTCCCGATGTAGCATCTAGTATCGGCTGTCAGCTGCTGCACAAACTTATGAACGTTGGGGCATCCACATTGCTGATGTGGATGCCCCAACTGCGTTCAGGGCATATGCGGACTATCGGCAACATACTGGTTCCCTCTGTCTGGCAACACGTGTATTATGGTGCGAGTTGCAACTTTTACGATTAATCGAAATGGAGGCTTCAGATGGGTTCTGTCATCAAGAAGCGCCGCAAGCGGATGAGCAAGAAGAAGCACCGCAAACTGCTGCGTAAGACCCGCCACCAGCGTAAGTAGTCTTACCTGCAATCAAGGCATTAGAAACCCCGTGATCGTTATGGTCGCGGGGTTTCTCTTTTGCTTGGCTCTTTGCCTTGTTCGGGCAACAGTAAAGCCCGCACCTGCGATGTGCAGATGCGGGCTTGGAAAAGCTTAGTGATGTGAGACGATCACTTGTTGGCGTTGGTCATCACGCGCGGGCCGTTCGGGTCGCCGACGATGACCTTGTCGACCATGTTGAGGAACAGGCCGTGCTCCACCACGCCGACCGTGTTGATGAGGTCTTCGGCCAGCTCCTGCGGGTGATCGATGCGCTCCAGGTGCAGGTCCACCACGAAGTTGTTCTCGTCGGTGCGCACTTCCTTGCCGTCGGCGTCAAGACGAAGCACCGGCTTGTAGCCGCGGGCCTCGAACTTCTTGATGACTTGGCCGGCACCGAACGGAATGACCTCGACCGGCAGCGGGAACTTGCCGATGGTGTCCACAACCTTGGACTCGTCCACGATCCACACGATCTGGTTGGAGTTGGTGGCCACGATCTTCTCCCACAGCAGAGCAGCGCCGCCGCCCTTGATGCCGTTGAAGTTCTTGTCGACTTCGTCGGCGCCGTCAATGGTCACGTCGATGTGGTCCACGTCGTCGATGTCCACGATCTTGATGCCGTAGCTCTCGGCCTGGGCCTGCGTGCGGCGAGACGTGGTCACGCCAGTGAACTCAAGACCTTCCTCCTGATGACGGCGGCCGAGCTCGTCCACCAGGAACTTCACGGTCGAACCAGTGCCGAGGCCTGCGATCATGCCGTTTTCAACGAGCTTGGCGGCTTCGATGCCGGCCGCCTTCTTCAGCGCATCCTGCTGTGCCTTATCCATGGTTTCTCCTTTGCCATCCTTGCCTCCGCCGCACGGATCAACGGCGTGAAGCCTTATCTCCTATCCTAACGCGAATGAGCGATTTTGTGTCATCGTGTCCGATTGCGGTACATATTCGTGTGTTTGGGTGTCAGTGTCGTACGAATGGTGCGTTGGTGATGGTCAGGTTGCCGTCGCCGTCCACATAGCCTTCGATTTCGATGCTGCCTTTGATCGGCATCGGCTGCCCGTTGAAATACGGGCTCGTTTTCGGCGCGGGGGAGAAGGTCAGCGTACCGGATACCGTCAGCCCGCTGGGCTTTGCGGGGGGTACAGGTTGCGTTGATTGTACAGGTTGCGTTGATTGTGCCGCTAAGGGTGACGAAGACTTGGTCTCCGGCCTTGCGGCATCCGTCTGATCCGTCGCCGCAGCCGGCTTGCGCAAACTTGCCGCATCCGCTTTGCCGTCCAATACCAATTGCACGTCTGGAGGCACATCGGTGCCATGTGCGTATTCGGAGCCCAGCAGCGACTGCCAGCCTTCAATCGGTAGATAGCCGTCGCGCGCACCCGAACGGCAATCGCCCGCATAGGTGCGTGCCAGTTCATCGACCAACTCATTGCCCTCGTTGCCGGCGTGACCTTTGACCCATCGGAAATCCACCGGGCCAGGGCGTTGTGAGATCTCACGGTCGATCGCCTGAATAAGCTCTTTGTTCTTCACAGGCTTTTTCTGCGAATTTTTCCAGCCGTTCTTCTTCCAGCCTTTGACCCACTTGGTCGAGCAATTGATGGCGTACTGCGAATCCGATTCGATGAGCAATGGCTCAGGGCCCGGGTGCGCTCGCAAAGCTTCCAGCACTGCGCACAGCTCACCAATCTGATTGGTGCCGTTGGTCGCGCCGCCCGCATCATAACCATGGTCGTCGTGCTTATGGCCGGGCTTGCCGCCGGCGTTCTGCTCATGATCGGCCCAGGCCCAGCCCATTGGCCCGTTTGGATTCCCTAATGCGGACCCATCTGTGGATACTGTGATAGTCATGTTCTCCACCCTAACGCAAGCTGTGCAATCTCTTGCTGAAGTGGGGTTGCCCAGTGCGAGGCAAAACAACGTAGTGAAGAGTGTGAATAACATCACACCTATTGACTTTGCTTGAAAAACATGCCATCGCGCGTGAATAGGTGAGCGCTCACAAGAAAAACAAGACATTTCCTCTCTGCGGGTGAGGCCGGCAACAATGGCGCATCCGGTATCTGGAATGAGAATAAGGGACTGTACAAAACCAGTGACGGCAACATCGAAATCCTCAAACCAGAGGCGGACAGCGATGGTTCGACCTCCACGGCCGCATCCAAGGGCACCATGCTTATCGCAGGCAACTCCAAAACCGTGGCACTCGGTCCAGGCGGCATGGCCTTGGCTCCCGGCCTGCCGCTCGGTCTTGGCTGGTTCATCCGACGCCGCTTAGGATTGGATGCCTCCGACATTCTGGACCGTAAGCTCGGCTTGAAGTAACGGCTGGTTCGGACGTGATTGCTGTCACGTACGGATCATGACGACAGCGCGAAGGTCCTCATCGGTTTACGTCGATGAGGACCTTCGCGCGCATTAGGGGAGTCTGTTGCGGGCTGCGCTACGCGGGTCATGCTGCGCGGGCGTGCTATGCGAACAAACTACGCGAACAAGTCGTTCAGTGCCTCGGCAATCGTCGGATGCGTGAACACCATATCGCGCAACGTGCTGGCCGGCGCGTCAAGATCCATCGCCAACTTGACGATATTGATCACCTCGTGCGACTCGACGGAAAGCAGCATCGCACCCAGAATGCGGCCAGTATTGCGTTCCACAATCGCCTTCATCAGACCATCCGGTCGCCGCATTACCTGGGCCTTCGGCACAGCGGCCACCGGCAATCGCTTGACCACATAATCCAATCCAGCCGCCTTCGCCTCGCGCTCATTCAATCCCACGCGCGAGTAAGGCGTGGCGAGGAATGTGCTCGACGGCACATGCTTGCGGTCCTTCACCGTGTACGGACGGTCGGAACCATTGAGCTGCGACCACACCACGCGATAGTCATCCAGCGAAATGTACGTGTGCTGCGGGCCGCCGTTCACATCGCCCAGAGCCCAAATGTCGGCTGCTGTGGTGCGCAGAAGCTCGTCGACTTTCACGGCACCGCGTTCGGTGAGCTCCACGCCAGCTGCCTCAAGATGCAGTCCCTCGACGTTCGGCGTACGTCCGGTGGCCACCAGTACCGCGTCGGTGGTCAGGCAGAATCGGGCTTCAGCCGGCTCGGCGAACCGCGGCTCGCCATCGTCTGATGGTTTCGTTTGAACGTGTGACATCGTGGCGTGATCGGTCGGGTTGCTAGTGGGGCTGGTGGTTGTTGTAGTGTCGATGGCGCCGGTGATATCGGTATGAGCGTTCCCGGTGCCGGCGGGGGTGGAATCGCAAGCTTGCGATGCGCCGCGAGTCATACCCTTCACCGCAACGGACAACCTGACGCCGCCGTCAGCAGCAGGCGCGATGGCCTTGGTATCCGCGTTGAACAGGAACTTGACGCCCTGCGCTTCCAACTGTGCGCGAATCGCGGCCGCCACATCCGCATCCTCGCGCGGCAGGAACTCGGCATTGTGCTGCAGCACGGTAACCTCCGTGCCGAAATCGGCAAACATCGAGGCAAACTCAAGTCCAATGAATCCTGAACCGATAATCACCAGTCGCTGCGGCATATCGTCGAGATCCATCAGTCCAGTGCTGGTGTAGACGCCGGGCGTAGTGTGGATACCGGGAATATCCGGAATGCGCGGCGTGGCACCGGTATTGATGAAGATCTTGCTGGCGGTCACGGCGACCGGGCCCTCAGCGGTGGCGATTTCCACGCTATGAGGGCCGGTGAAGTGAGCGCGGCCGGTGATTACGGTGATGTTGTCTTGGTCGGCGAGCTTGTGATAGTTCTTGTCGCGCAGCATCGAAGTGACGCGGCGCTTCTCCTTGATAGCAGCCTCGAACGCTGCTTCGCGGGTTTCGGGAGTACTGTTCGCGCCATCCCGCCGCGCCTGTTCGGCGGACAAAATCAGTGACTTGGACGGCAAGCATCCGATATTGATGCAGGTGCCGCCGTACATGTCGGCGCTTGCCTCGGCGACGACGACCTTGCGGCCGGCTGCACTGAGCTTGGCAGCCAAGGTTTTGCCGCCCTTGCCGAATCCAATGATCAGGGCGTCGGTGGTGATAGTGGGGGAGGTGCTGGGTGTGCTGATGGCATTGGGTGTGCTGATGGACATGGTTACTTCCTTACGTATTCGAGTGATAAGAGTGCGTTGTGCTGATGTGTTGTGTGCCGTGCGGCGTCTGTTTTCTTCTTTGACTGCCGAAGCGTTATCGACTGATGCTGGCTAGGGGAAACGCGCGGGATTATTAGCCTTTGCGCTCGCTGAATATCTGTTCGGTGATGTCGTGGATGGTGGTGTGTTCGAGTTGTTCGAGGCAAGTGCGGTTGAGCCCGGCATAGATGTCGTTCATCACTGCGCCCATTGAAGATGACACCAGACAGTCCTCGTGTACGTCGCCCGGTGTCCAGTTCACTTTCACAAAAGTGGTGCCGGTGGCTTCCGCTACCGCGCGCAAAGTGATTTCGGCGGCGGGCCGGGCCAGAGCGTACCCGCCTTCAGCACCCTCTTTAGTGGCGATGAGTCCGGCTGAGGCGAGCGGTCGCATTACTTTGCGCACGCGCGCCGCATTGGTACATATGTTCTCGGCCAGGATCTGACTGGGCAGGTGTGTGGCGCGATGGTCAAGGTAGACCAATGCGTGCACTGCCAGTGAATGGTCGCCGTTCATGAAACGACCTCCTTACCGAGTCGATACTGTAGCTATGATGTGTACAGTTATGATACTGTAATCATATCAGATACAGTTAGTGTGTCAAATCGGGGTTGAAGAGGTGGATGACTATGTGTATAAGTGAGGTGTCCACATGGTTATCCACAATGAATGTGCGTAAGTGAAGCTAGGACCACATACCTCGAATCGGCTTCCGTTTCCGCACCCACTACCCATATGGTGGTGTCATGAACAGGATGACCGACGGCATCACCAACTATGGAGCTCTGCCAGGCTCTATATACGATCCGCCTCCGGAAGAATCGGAGGCGGTTTTTGTTCCGCCCGAATTTGCGGGGTCATTTTCTACTGACTCGAAATACCCGACTTCTCGCGACTCGTCATCGCCGAACAGTGGTGCACATGATTCTGCAGCGACACCGACCATGAGCGAAAGCCTCGCCCAGCGCAGACGCGACATGGTCGCACGCTGCACTGAGGAAGCGAAACGGGCGGGCAAGAAGCTGCTTTTCGGCATGACCACTTCCCTCGCTCTGCAATCCGTACCGATTCCCGCCGATTGCGACCTCGACTCGGCCAAGCTGCACACTGTATCCAGCGTTAAGAGCAAGCGGTTTCGTACACGCCATGCACCACTGCAAACGCATATTTGGAAACATGCGGCTAAAGCCGCCAATGTGGAAATGAACCAACACGTGTTTGCGCTGGACCTGTTTCACGTATGGGCCCAACTTGCCCCGTATGTTTCTTTTGAGTCCCTGATTGTGCTCGGGGATGCCGTCATCGCTGCTACGAGCAAACAGCCAGTATTGGCCAAGGATCGTGATGCTGCTGCAATCTATCAGGATCTGGTGAGGTTCGTGGAGCAATTTACCCGATTCAGAGGGCGCCCGTCCTGCGTTCGAGCATTGCCTCTGATATCACCTGGTGCTGATTCGCCCAAAGAATCAGAAGAACGACTCTCTCTGGTAGCGCATGGGATTCCACGGCCGGTTGCGAACTATGTGGTGCCGGACGCGGCTTTTGCATCTGGAGCTCCCATAACGTTGGACTTAGCGTGGCCGGAGTTCAAGGTCGCTGTTGAATATGATGGCGATCATCATCGTACGAGTAAGACTCAATGGCGCCGTGACCAAGAGAAAAGGGGTGTGCTGGTCGGGCGGAGATGGCTGGTCTTCGTCGCCACGGCGGCAAGTATCGCTAACGAGGACGCTCGTGCTGAATTCGCTTTCAATGTGGCGAGGGCGCTTGCTTCGCGCGGTGCCGTATTCGAGTTTCATGTAGTTGCCATGTCTCTTGAAGAGTTGTCGCAGAGCCTGCTGTGACCATGATGTCCGAAACGGACTGATGTAAAGGCAATATTTGTACGACCTGTTGTTGTGGTGTGTGCTTGATATTGCATGCCGTTCGATTGCGATGCCTCGTAGTGATGGATTTCGTGAATGACTAGTGTTCGATTGTGGAGGGAAATGTGTCATAGTGGTCGATTGGGGGGGCGGTGCATTGGGCGTGGATTTGCGCCAATGGGTGTGGGACGCTACGCGTGTTTTGCCGATTTTTGCGTGGCATCCCACGGCCCCTCGGGTAATGGCTGTGACGGGTGTGGCAGGAATGGCGTCTTTCCGGGGTTTCCAGTTTGAGTGTGTGGGATGGGGGGAAATGTAAAACGATTGACTTAGCTGTTGTCCCACGCTTTTGTGGGATGGCAACTCTGGAATGGGCAAATTCGTCGTGGCGTCCCACAACGATGTTAAAACTCGACCATGATGCAAGCCGACCGAACGCTTCGGCGGTCATCTGGCCGCTGTGACCCCACAATGATGATGGTAGGCAGGCGAACGTTTCGCGGTCATCTGGCCGTCCTGCCCTGCAGTGATGTTGAGAAAATGCAGTCACGGTGCATGAGGAGAACCGTTGACCTGCGTGTTTCAGTGGTCGCGAACTGCATATGCACTAAAAAATAAGGCTCTGCAGTGGATTGTATGAATCCAATGCAGAGCCTTATTAGTTGCGGTGAACGCGACTAATGCAGCGATTTCACTCGCTCAGGGCCTTGTCGACCACGACGGTGGCCTCGTCGAGCACCTTGTCCAGAGCCTCGGGGGAGACGAAGGACTCGGCGTACACCTTGTAGATGTTCTCGGTGCCGGAGGGGCGGGCGGCGAACCAGTTGTCCTTGGTGGTGACCTTCAGACCGCCGATCTTGGCGTGGTTGCCCGGTGCCTCGGTCAGCTTGGCGGTGATGTCTTCGCCAGCCAGCTGCGTGGCGGCCACATCATCACCGGTCAGCTTGGCGAACTTGGCCTTCTGCTCCAGCGTGGTCGGGGTGTCGACGCGCTTGTACCAAGACTCGCCGAAGCGCTCGACCTGCTCCTGGTGAAGCTGGGCCGGGTTCTTGCCGGTCTTGGCGGTGATCTCGGCGGCCAGCAGGTCGGGGATCAGACCATCCTTATCGGTGGTCCACACGCGGCCGTCCTTGCGCAGGAAGCTCATGCCGGAGCTCTCCTCGCCGCCGAAGGCGACTTCGCCGCTGAACAGCGGGTCCACGAACCACTTGAAGCCCACCGGCACTTCGATGACCTTCGCGTTGATCGATGCGGCCACGCGGTCGATCAGGGAAGAGGAGACCAGCGTCTTGCCCACGGCTGCGCCCTCAGGCCAGCCCGGACGGTTGCCGCCGAACAGGTACTCCACGCACACGGCGATGTAGTGGTTCGGGTTCATCACGCCCCAGTTCGGGCAGACGATGCCGTGACGGTCGGCGTCCGGGTCGGTGCCGCCGACCAGATCGTACTTGTCCCAAGCGCCGGCGTTGAGCTCGTCGACCAGGCCCTTCATGGCGTACGGGGAAGACGGGTCCATGCGGATCTTGCCGTCGTGGTCGATGGTCATGAAGCGCCAGGTCGGGTCGACCTCAGGACGCACCACGCCGATGTTCAGGCCGTACTTCTCGTTGATGAGCGGCCAGTAGTTCACGGAAGCGCCGCCGAGCGGATCGATGCCCAGACGCACGCCGGAGTTGCGGATCACGTCGAAGTCGATGACGTTCTCCAGGTCGTCCACGTAGTGCTCGCGGAAGTCGAAGCCCTCGACGTACTCGGACTTGATGGCCTCCTCGTAGGGCACACGCTTGATGGACTTGAAGTCGCCGAGCAGCTCGTTGGCGCGAGCGGCGATGGCATTGGTGGTCTCGGCCGGAGCCGGGCCGCCGGTGACGGGGTCGTACTTGAAGCCACCGTCGGTGGGCGGGTTGTGGGACGGCGTGACGACGATGCCGTCGGCGAGGCCCTCGCCCTCGAAGCGCTGGGTGCCGTCGGCCGCACGGTTGTGGGTCAGGATGGCCTGGGAGACCACCGGGGTGGGCACGAAGTCGTCACGGGAATCGACGCGTACGTGCACGCCGTTGGCGACGAGCACCTCGATGGCGGTCTTCTTGGCCGGGCCGGACAGCGCGTGGGTGTCGGAGCCGAGGTACAGCGGGCCGGTGACGCCGGCCTTCTTGCGGTATTCGGCGATGGCCTGGGAGATGGCGATGATGTGGGCCTCGTTGAACGAGGTCTTCAGGGACGATCCGCGGTGGCCGGAGGTGCCGAAGATGACACGCTGCTCGGGGACTTCGGGATCGGGGACGAGGTCATAGTATTTGCCGATAACCTCATCGACATTGATCAGATCTGCTGGGGTGGCGGGCTGACCCGCATTGTTTGCTACCATGCTCCCTATTCTGCCACGTTTTTTCGCCACGTTGGGTACGATTATGTTAAGAGTTGTCAACTTTTGTGCGAATCGTGTGCCGGTTGTCTAGCGCTTGGTCATTTCCTCCTCGATTTCCTCCAGCGACTTGCCGTTGGTCTCGGGCACCAAGCGCATCACGAACGGGATGGACAGGGCCGAAAACACGCCGAAAATCGCGAACGGGCCGCCCACATTGTTGCCGAACGCATCGAGCAGCACGAGGAAGAACTGGGAGACGATGAAGTTGCCCAGCCAGTTCGCCGCCGAGCCGAAGGAGGAGCCGATGCCGCGCACGCTCAGCGGGAAGATCTCGCCGATAAGCACCCAGGCGATCGGGCCCCACGAGACCGCAAAGCCGAGGATATAGAAAGCGATGAGAATCATCGTCGGCACGGCCAGCACGGCCACGTCGCCCACGAAGTTCATCACGGCGAGCACTGCGAGCGAAACGGTCATCACGATGGAACCGAAGATCAGCACGCCCTTGCGCGGGAAACGATCCATGATAAGCGTGGCCACGATGGTGCTCACGAAGTTCACCACGCCGATGCCCACCGACACCCAGATCGCGTCGCCTTCAGGGAAGCCGAAGCCCTTGATGAACACCTGCGGCAGGAAGTAGATCACCGAGTTGATGCCCACGAGCTGCTGGAACAGCATGATACCGATGGCGGCCACCAGCGCCGGACGAGCGATACGGAACAGTTCGCGCACACCACCCTTGGTGTCCTGTGCGGCCACGGCCTTGATTTCGTCCAGCTCAATCTGCACCTGGGTCTGATCCACGTCCTTGCGAATCAGCGTAAGCACTTTGAAGGCGTTGCGGGTGTCGCCCTTGTTCACCAGATAACGCGGGGATTCGGGCAGCAACAGGCCGCCGAGCAGCAACAAGGCGGCCGGCACCAGCGCCGAACCGAGCATCCAGCGCCAGTCGCGGATGCCGAAGAGGTTGTGGTTCAGGAATCCGAGGTTGGAGGCGTAGGCCAGCAGAATGCCGAAGGTGACCATGAGCTGGAACAGCGTGGACAGTGAGCCGCGACGCTCCTTCGGCGCCAGTTCGGCCAAGTACGCCGGGGTCAGGGCGGAGGCCGCGCCGACGGCGAGACCCAGGATGATGCGGGCGCACACCATCATCGCGAATCCGGTGGAGGAGGCGCACAGGCCTGAGCCGAGCAGGAACAGCAGCGCGGAGACGATGAGCAGCTTCTTGCGGCCGAACCGGTCAGACAGTGCGCCGATCGACAGCGCGCCTGCGCACGAGCCGATCAGCACCGAGGAGGTGATGAAACCGGTCTGAGAGACGCTCAGGCCGAAGTCCGATTCGATAAGCGGGGAGGCGCCGGAGATGATGCCGGTGTCGAAACCGAACAGCATGCCGCCGAGCGCGCCGAAGGTGAAGATGAATGCGCTGTTGAGCGGGAAGCGCGTGGAGAAGCCGTGCGATTCGGCGGCTTCGAGGTCCTCGATTGCGTTGGCTGCCGCGTTTGTGGCCGCGCCCGCCACTCCGGCCACGCCGGTTTCGATGGTTTCGATTGCGGTGGCCGCCGCCCCGGTTGCGCTGGTTTCCTGCGCCGCGGATGCCGTCTGTTTCGATACGGGTGATGCCGTTGTCGTCGTCATTGCCTTGTCCTTTCGCCGTTGACGGACCGCGCCTGTTGCGTGGCCCCTCTGCCGCGTGCAAGGTCAGGCTTCGATTGTCTGAAGTCGCCCGAAAACAAAAAAAGACCTGGAACAACGTGGAATTCGCATATTACGATACGCAAATTCCACGTCGCTCCAGGTCTTGCCTCGTTTTGAGTAACAACCCTGCTACGCAACGTGTGTGAAAGATAGAATACGACTTCCGCAGTCGCGACACTCCGAATAGGCAGCAAAAAACGATGATTTTTGACAACGATTGCAGGATTCTGCATGGTGGAATGATGTCGGAATGGGCGCTGCGGCAAATACGGAGAACGGGTGTGGCGAAGCATCATCGCGGAACATTATGGCGGGACACCATCGCGGAGCACCGTAGCGCATAGTTGCCGTTTCGCGATGCTTTGCCGGCATTGCCGTGCTTTTGGGGCACCCAGCGCCGATAATGGAACACAGTGGCATACGGCAGCAAGGAGGAACCGTGGCGAACGCATCGAACGCAACGCCTGCAGTGATTGCGGCGCGCATCGTCGATGCCGTCGGCGGCCCCGCGAACATTACCAGCCTGACCCATTGCGCCACGCGACTGCACTTCGAACTGGCCGATGCCGGCCATGTCAACCAGCACGGTCTTGAATCCATCCCCGGAGTCCTCGGTGCATTCCCGCGAGCCGGCAATCGTTATCAGGTCATCATCGGCGGAGCGGTCGCCTCGGTGTACGAGCAGATCGTTCGGCTGCGGACGGCGCGATTGATGCCGGCAGCGCAATTGCCATCGGCAGTGATGCAGTCAGCGTCGCAGTCAACGCAACCCACTCAGTCAATGCAGCCCACTCAGCCAGCGCAGCCCGCGCAGTCAGCGCAATCCACACAGCCCACGCAACCCGCGCAGTCCGCGCCGTACCTTTCCGACGATGCCGCACCATCGCGCGATACTGCCACCGACGCCGAACAAAGTTGCGGCCCATCCAATACATCCCGTCACTTCACGCCTCGTACCATCCGCGAGTGGGGCAGTGCCGCCCGTGCCCGGGCTGCCGCGTTTTTCGACTACCTGTCCGACTCGTTCCGCCCGATTCTGGGCGTGCTACTCGGTGCCTCGCTGGTCATCGCCATCGTCAACGTGATCGTTGCACTCGGCATTGTGCCTGATGGCGAGACGTCCACCGGTTGGATACTACTCAAGGCGATTTGGGAGGGTGTGTTCACCGTTCTGCCGATTATGATCGCTTACAATGCGGCCAAGAAACTGGACGTCGACCCTTGGCTCGGCGGTGCGATTATGGCCGCGCTTATGACCCCGCAGCTTACTGGCGTGATGTCCGGAATGTCCGGGACGTCCGTATCCAGCGCTCTCTCCGGGGAGATTCAATGCTCGGCCACCGCCGTATTCGGCGCCGAAACCTGCACCGTGTCGGCGTTCGGCATACCGATTCAACTCAACGACTACAGTGGCAACATCTTCGTACCATTGCTCATGGCCGCCGTGCTCGCCGTGGTCTACCGCGGGCTGAAGCGCGTCATTCCCGACAGCGTACAGCTGGTGTTCGTGCCATTCCTCTCACTGGTCGTCGTTTTTGCGCTCACCATACTGGTTATCGGGCCTCTGGGAATATGGCTCGGCAGCGGGCTGGGAGCGGCCACAGCATGGCTTAACGCGCACGTGCCATTCCTGTTCGCGCTCATCATCCCGATGCTCTACCCGTTTCTCGTGCCGCTCGGTCTGCACTGGCCGTTGAACGCCCTGATACTGATGAACATTCAGACGCTCGGCTACGACTTCGTCCAAGGTCCGATGGGTGTATGGAACTTCGCCTGCTTCGGTGCCACCGCCGGCGTGCTCGTGCTGGCCGTACGCGGCAAGGATTCGGCCATGCGGCAGACCGCGGTGGGGGCGTTGCTCGCGGGATTGCTGGGTGGCGTTTCGGAACTGAGCCTGTACGGCATCCATCTGCATCACCGCCGCGTCTACCGCTGGCTGCTCGCCGGCTGCGCGGCCGGCGGAGTGACCAGCGCGGTGTTCGGCTGGCTGTTCCCGTCCGTGCTGCCATCCGGCCAGATGGTCCGGGGCGTTACGACTACGGCATTCGCCTTCTCCTCGTTGCTGACGATTCCGGTGTTCGATCGGATGTGGGTGTACGCGCTGTCCATCGCCGTTGCGTTTGTAATGGCGATGGTGTTGACGGTGTTGTTCGGGTACCGCACGCCGTCGCGCGCCACCAAGACGCAGATGGTCTCGGCAAACGAGAACGCACGCCCGCAGGATATGGCGAGGGGGATTGACACGACCGTGTCGGATGTGGAGTCTGCGGAAGATTCTCCATCGCGGGCTGCCCCTGATCGGGCTCTTGACTCCAACGCCATCTTGTCGCCGGTCGCCGGCCGGCTGGTGAATCTGGAAGCGACTGGCGATCCGGTGTTCGCCTCCCGCGCGCTGGGGGAGGGCGTAGGCGTCGTGCCGGAGACGACCGGTGAGACAGCCGTGCTCGCACCGGTCAGTGGCATGCTGAAAACCGTGGCCCGAACCGGCCATGCCTTCGGCATTAAAACCGATGGCGGCATCGAGGTGCTGGTTCATATCGGCATTGACACCGTCGATATGGATGGCGAGGGATTCGCTGTGGTCGTGGCTAAAGGCGAGCGGATCGCGGCGGGAGAGCCACTGGCCACCGTGGATTTCGGCAAAGTCGCGGCGGCCGGGCACAGCGTTGTGGTGGTGGTGACGGTGGTCAACGCCGCTGAACTGACCGTGGTCACGCCGTTGATCGGCGACGGTAGCGGCGACAACAACGGCGGTGACTGCAAAACCGTATCAGCCGGCAGCCCGATCATCGATGTGGAACAATGACGTTGCGAAAGGATGCCATGGAAATACTGCGAGTGTTCAACAACAACGTCGTGCTCGCCAAAGGCGGCGACGGCGGTGAGGTGATTCTCACCGGCCGTGGACTGGGGTTCCAGGCCAAGCCGGGGCAGACGGTCGACGAGTCGAAAGTCGTGCGCACCTTCGTGCCGTCGGACGGGCGTGACCCGGACCATCTGGCGCAGATGCTGGCGGACATTCCGCCCGAAATCATCCGCGTGGTCGTCGAATCCATGCAGGAAGCCGGACTGGGGGAGCGTGAGACCGGCAGCACCACGCTGGTCATGGCCTTGTCGGATCACGTGGCGAATGCGGTGGAGCGGGTGCGGCGCGGCATCGACATTACCTACCCGCTGCTCGGCGAGGTGAGCAACCTGTACCCGCAGGAATACGCGCAGGGGCGTGCGATGCTCGCATCGCTCAATGCGCGGCTCGACGTCACGCTGCCGGACGGCGAGGCCACCGCGCTTGCCATGCATCTGGTCAACGCCGGCTTCGCCACCGGCGACCTGTCCTATACGTATACGATGACGGGCGTGATCCAGCAACTGCTTGACATTATCGACCACAGCTACGGCATCACGTTGGACCGCAGTTCCGTGAATGTGGGCAGGTTCATCACCCATCTGCGTTACCTGTTCGTACGCATCCACCAGCACCAGCAACTGACGGATGAGCCGGCACCGGTGATGAAGGTGATTCGTGAGTCCTATCCCGCCGCGCTACGATGCGCGCGAACCATCGCCTCCCTGCTCGAACTGCGCCTCGACACGGATATCAGCGACGACGAAACCGCCTATCTGGCAATGCACGTCGCCCGAGTCACCGGCCACGCATCGTAGCGGATCAGCGAATCGGCTCGAGCGTGCCGGTCATTTCGGCGAAATCCGAGGTGGCGTTTGAGGCAGCGGCCTGTGCGGTCTTTTCCAGCGCGGAGGCGTCGGGTACGCGCACGATCAGCGCGCGATGATCCACTGAGAAACGAATATGTTTGGTCTCCGGTAGCATGTCGCCGTCCACCTGCGCTTTGGCCGGCTTTTCCAATGTGATTTCGGCACTGACGCCCTGAACCTGTTCGATGGTCGAGTTCGTGGACAGCGGGTTCTGTTCGGGCTTGCCGATGATCGTCTGGTGCACCACGTCGCCGAACAGGTTGGCCCAGCCGAGGATGCCGCCGGTGGTGTCGATGATTTCGAAGTCCAGCAGACCATCGTCATAGGATGCCGCCGGCATCAGCGAGAACATGGGAATCTGGCCGCAGTTGCCGGCCATCACCGTGCGGAAATCGAGATTCTTGATGGTGTGGGTCGAGCCGTCGGCGCTGGTGACTGTCAGCGTGCCGCGGAACTTCGGCGCGAACAGGTTCTTCACGCCGCCCACGAAGTAGGCGAGCCAGCTGATGTTCGCCTTGAGCTCGGGGTTGGTGTCGTCGATCATGGCCGCATCGAAGCCGATGCCGGCGATGATGAGGAAGGCGTGGCCGTGGTCGTCCTCCGGGTGGTCGAGCAGGGTGAGACGGCCCATGTCCACCAGGCGGGAGCCGTGGGAGGTGGCCACGGTCAGCGCGGCGTCGATATCGTCCACGGGAACGCCCATATTGCGGGCAAACAGGTTGCCGGTGCCGATGGGGATGATGCCCAGCGCATGGCCGGTGCCGGAGACGGCGCTCGCCACCGTGCGCACCGTGCCGTCGCCGCCGACCGCGATCACCACGTCGGCGCCGTCCTCCAGCGCCTCAAGCGCGCAGACCCTGCCGTCCTTGTCAAGCTGGGTGTCGTAGAAGCGGATGCGATTGAGCCCCTTGGCCTCGCAGAACCTCTGGATATGCAGCCTGCGGGCTTCGGCCTGCGGTTTGGACGGATTCACGATGAAGGCGTACTGCACCTCGTCGTCCCGGCGCTTCTCCAGCGTCTGAGCCAGCTTGCGGCGGCGCTGCGCGCGCAGAGCGATGACGATGACGGCGATGAGCACCACCACAATGGCGATTGCGGCGATGATCAGAAACACGGTGAGGGCAGGCTGAGGCATGGCTCCTATTGTTATCGGTGGGGAGGTCGTTTGCGGCCATGGTGCGCCGTACGTGAACATTTCCTGCACGCAACAGCCCCGTGGGGCGTGATTATGGTTCAATCGCGTCTCATCTGACGAAATTGGCCGGGTGGACCCGTCCGCGGACTTTCCCGGGCTTCCCTGTGATTTCCGCGTGACTCCCGCGCATTCGGCCATTGTCGGTGTCTGCTTACGCGGCTAGTCTGGTGCCCATGCTTGATATTCAATTCATCCGTGAACACACCGATATCGTCAAGGAATCCCAGCGCAAGCGCGGCGAGTCCGTGGAGCTCGTCGACGAAGTGCTCTCCTCCGACACCGCACGTCGTGAGGCGCTGAAGGCCTTCGAAGAGGCTCGCGCCCAGCAGAAGGAAATCGGCAAGAAGGTCGCCTCCGCCCCGGCGGACGAGAAGGCCAAGCTCATCGCCGAGACCAAGGAACTGTCCCAGAAGGTCTCCGAATACAAGTCCAAGGCCGATTCCGCAGCCGAGGAATACACCACCGCCATGTGGAAGCTCTCCAACATCGTGGAGCCCGAAGCTCCCGAAGGCGGCGAGGATGACTACGTGGTCGTCAAGAAGGTTGGCCAGATTCGCGACTTCGCGGCCGAAGGCTTCGAGCCCAAGGACCACCTGACCCTCGGCACCGGCGTGGCCGGCATCGATATGCGCCGCGGCGTCAAGGTCGGCGGCTCCCGCTTCTATTTCCTGCGTGGCCAGGTGGCCCGCATGCAGATTGCCATGCTCACCATGGCCGTGGACCAGGCCGAAGAGCACGGCTTCACGCTGGCCATCACCCCGACGCTCGTGCGCCCCGAGGTCATGCGCGGCACCGGCTTCCTGAACTCCCACGCCGACGAGATCTACCGTCTGCGCGAGCCCGATGACCAGTACCTGGTCGGCACTTCCGAAGTGGCGCTCGCCGGCATGCACGAGAACGAGATCCTCGACCTCGGCAACGGCCCGCTGCGCTACTGCGGTTGGTCCTCCTGCTACCGCCGCGAGGCCGGTGCCGCAGGCAAGGATACTTCCGGCATCATCCGCGTCCACCAGTTCGACAAGGTGGAGATGTTCGTTTACGCCAAGCAGGAGGACTCCTACAAGGAGCACGAGCACCTGCTGGCCATGGAACAGGAGATGCTCGCCAAGGTCGAGGTGCCCTACCGCATCATCGATACCGCCGCCGGCGACCTCGGTTCCTCCGCCGCCCGTAAGTTCGACTGCGAGGCTTGGGTGCCGACCCAGGGCCGTTACCGCGAGCTCACCTCCACCTCGAACTGCACCGAGTACCAGGCTCGCCGCCTGAACATCCGCGAGCGTATGGAAGACGGCGGCACCCGCCCGGTCTCCACCCTGAACGGCACGCTGGCCACCACCCGTTGGCTGGTCGCTATCATGGAGAACCACCAGCAGAAGGACGGCTCCATCGAGATCCCGAAGGCCATGCGCGCCTACATGGGCGGCAAGGAAGTTATCGAGCCCACGAAGTGGGAGGCCTGAGTCTCATCGTGCTTTAGCTCCCTCTGATGAGGGAGCTGTCAGCGTAGCTGACTGAGGGAGAGATTACTGAGGGAGAGATCGCTGATAGCCAGCAGGCGAATCCAAGACCGACCGCACTGCCGAATATCAACATCCCTCCCTTCTGTATAATGAATACTTGCGCGTGTGAACGCGCATCAGGACAGGTGTCTGAGCGGCCTAAAGAGACGGTCTTGAAAACCGTTGAGGGGCAACCCTCCGCGAGTTCGAATCTCGCCCTGTCCGCGAACCGAGGCCTGGGCAACATGCTCAGGCCTTTTTTTCTTTTTCTGGAACCTGTCTTCTTGATTGCCACCGGGGTGCTGATATATTGGTTTGTGATGCCGTAACATGCGGTGTCCCCGTTGATATGACGGGCCGATCGGCGTGAGCCGATAAGAAAAGGCCCGACGTTTGCAGCATCGGGCCTTTGCGTTGATTACCGGCTTGCGCCTTTAATCAACAAGGTTGCAAGATGAATCATATCACGATGCACGGTAGTCTGACCGTGAACGGGCGCACCGTGATCGTCCATATGGGCGATGGCGAGGCGAACGCCACGGTTGACGGCACGCACTTCAACGTGCGTAGCCTGTGGCAGCTCTACCAGTTGCTGAGACTGCTCGTGTAGCGTCTCATTAAGGTGCGGTGCCCCCTGGTCGGGTATCGCGCCGGCGACCTGAAAACCGATAATGTTGGCAAGTGCTTGCAATTTGCGGTGGACGATTGCAAGCTAACGTCTTGGATTGTTGCCGCTATCCAATATCTCATTAGGCCTACCGGTGGACCAAAAGTACGTTGCTTTGTAAGGGGAGTTAATGAAATGAACAAACTCGCACAATCGAGCATCGAACCGGTTTAATGCTACTCGCCTCAACGGGACGCGCGGTAATTGTTAGCTAAGTTGACAATAAAAGAATGAGGGCATACATTAGTAATCAGTCATCACACTGAGATGATGATTTCACTACGAAGGAGTAGAGATATGGTATCTCGCAATAAGCGCATCGTGGCTGCTTTTGCCGCGGTAGCAGCAATGGGAATGGGCTTGGCCGGTTGCGGCAGCGACACTGCCGGCGACACGAAGACCACCGATGATGGTGGCGTGGTCAACATCACCTACATGCACCGTCTGCCGGATTCCGAGGGCATGACTCTGGTCAACGACATCGTTGCCAAGTGGAATAAGCAGCATCCGGATATTCAGGTCAAGGCCACCAAGTTCGATGGTAAGGCCTCTGACATGATCAAGAAGCTTGAGACCGACGTCAAGTCCGGCGAGGCTCCGGATCTGGCTCAGGTCGGTTACGCCGAGCTGCCTGAGGTCTTCACCAAGGGTCTGCTGCAGGATGTGACCCAGTATGCCGAGCAGTACAAGAACGACTTCGCATCCGGCCCGTACAGCCTGGTTCAGGTTGGCGGCAAGGCTTACGGCCTGCCGCAGGACACCGGCCCGCTGGTTTACTTCTACAACAAGGCTGAGTTCGAGAAGCTCGGCATCACCGAGATTCCGCAGACCGCCGATGAGTTTATCGCCGCTGCCAAGACCGCTGCCGCCGCTGGCAAGTACATCATGTCCTACCAGCCTGATGAGGCCGGCAACATGATCTCCGGTCTGGCTGGCGCCTCCGGTGGTTGGTACAAGGTGAAGGGCGACTCCTGGGTCGTCAACACCGAGACCGATGGCTCCAAGGCAACCGCTGACTTCTACCAGCAGCTGCTCGACGCCAAGGCAGCCACCACCAACCCGCGTTGGGATCCGTCCTTCGATGCATCCATCAAGGATGGCTCGTTGATCGGTACTGTGGCCGCCGCTTGGGAAGCCCCGCTGTTCATGACCTCCTCCGGTGGCACCGGCTCCGGCGAATGGCAGGTCGCTCAGCTCGGTGACTGGTTCGGCAACGCTGGCAAGACCGGCCCTGACGGTGGTTCCGCCGTGGCCGTGCTGAAGAACTCCAAGCACCCGAAGGAAGCAATGGAGTTCCTGGATTGGTTCAACACCCAGGTTCCTGATCTGGTTTCCCAGGGCCTCGTGCCGGCTGCTACCACTGAAGACGCTGAGACTCCTTCCGAGTGGTCCACCTTCTTCGGTGGTCAGGACATCATGAAGGAATTCAAGACCGCTAACAACAACATGGGTGACTTCACCTACATGCCTGGCTTCTCCGCAGTCGCCGCCAAGATGAACGAAACCGCCGCCAAGGCCACCGATGGCTCCGGCAAGGTTGCAGACATCTTCTCCGACGCACAGACCACCTCTGTGGATACGCTGAAGAACTTCGGCCTGTCTGTTTCCGAGTGACATTAACGGTTAGGGTTCCTTCCAGCCGCTGATATCCTCAACCACACATCGAAAGGCCGGAGCTCAACACTCCGGCCTTTCCTTTTACTCGAGTTCGGTTCGTCATTAATTGTGTTTGATCTGACTGCATCGATTCGAACTGCATTACGTACTTTCTATTTCTCACTGTTCTTTTGAAAGACAGGTTTCCCTATGACTGCAACAACAAAAACGGCGAAGACGGGGGTCGCCAGGCGTGCCGATAAGCCAAAGGCTTCTGATGCTGTGAAGCGTGAGAATCGTACCGGCTGGGCCTTCATGGCACCGTTTGGCATCCTGTTCGCTCTGGTATTTATTCTTCCCATCATTTGGGCTATTTATTCCAGCTTCTTCCGCCAGGTCACCACGGGCGGTGGCGCATACGGCGGCGGGGAACTGGTCGATAAGTTCGTCGGACTTCAGAACTTCCAATACGTTATTACTTCCGGCAACTTCTGGGCTGGCGTGGGCAGGGTAGTGCTCTACACCGTGATTCAGGTGCCGGTCATGATCATCGCGGCACTTGCTCTGGCAATGCTCATCGATTCCTATATCGTCAAGCACATCACCGCATTCCGTCTGAGCTACTTCCTGCCGTACGCCATTCCGGGCGTGGTCGCATCCATCATCTGGGTGTACCTCTACAACGGCCAGATTTCCCCTATCGTTAAGGGACTTGCCGCCATCGGCATCAAGGTGAACTTCTTCGGCGACAATGTGGTCCTCGGCTCTATGGCCAACATCACGACCTGGACCTTCACCGGCTACAACATGCTGATCTTCCTCGCCGCACTGCAGGCCATTCCGCACGATCTGTACGAGGCCGCACGCATCGATGGCGCCAGTGGCTTCCAGATCGCCATGAAGATCAAGCTGCCGAACGTGCGTGCAGCCGCCCTGCTTGCCATGCTGCTCTCCATCGTCGGCACCATCCAGCTGTTCAACGAGCCGCAGGTGATGTCGATTTCCGATCCGAGCATTTCCAAGTCGTACACGCCAATGATGATGGCCCTCAATACCTCGCAGGGCACGCTGACCCCGGGTGGTGACGGACCTGCATCCGCTGTGGCCATCGTTATGGCACTGATCGCTGGCGTACTCGCCGTGGTCTACACGCTCGTTGAAAGGAAGGTGAACGCAGAATGAGCACCGTAGAAGCTACTGATAAGGAATCCCGCGCGGTCGCACGCGCTCGTAAGAAGGCTGACAGGATTCGCGACAAGCATGCCAACGACCTGCCTCGTTCCATGCAGCCTTCCGCGCTGGTCAAGACCATCACCATCGTTGTTCTGGTCTTCGCGCTGATCTACTTTCTGTTCCCGATTTACTGGGCCATCATCGCCTCGACCAAGACGCCGAGCCAGATGACCGGCAGCAACGGTCTGTGGTTCGCCGTGGGTCTGAGCGATTTGCCTGCCGCCATCGCCAAGAACTATGGCACGCTGATTGGTTGGACCCGTGGCCAGTTCTGGCGCTGGGTGCTGAACTCCCTGATCTACTCGGGTGTTTCCGCTCTGGTGGGTACGCTCGTGGCTGTGATGGCGGGATACGCTACCGCAAAGTTCAACTTCAAGGGTAAGAACCTTGCCATTGGCGTGATTATGGGCTGCATGCTGATGCCGGCCGCTCTGCTGACCATTCCGCAGTACTCCATCTTCCATGCCATGCACCTGACCAACACGATGCTCTCCATCATCATCCCGTGCTGCGTCTCTCCGTTCGGCTTCTTCCTGGGCCGCGTATACGCGCAGACCTCAGTGCCGAACGAGCTGCTTGAGGCGGCGCGTATCGATGGTGCAAGCGAAGCTCGCATCTTCTTCACCATTGTGTTGAGGATTCTGGCTCCGGCAATGGTCACGATCTTCCTGTTCCTGTTCGTGGCCACTTGGAACAACTTCCTGCTGCCGTTGATGATGGTCTCTTCCGACACCTTGAAGCCGGTGACCTTGGGTCTGTACGGCATGGTCTCTCTGGCTACCTTCACTGATCGTGGCGCTCTGATGATGGGTGCTCTGCTCGGTGTGCTGCCTGTGATCGTGCTCTTCCTCGGTCTCCAGCGCTACTGGCAGGCCGGCCTCGCCGCTGGTGCGGTCAAGGGCTGACGCGTTAAGCGGACAGCCCGGTGGGCTGTCTGTAGCGTCGGCCCGAGCGAGGCGGTAGCCGAGCGAAGGCAGCATTGAGTCTCGCCGTAGGCGAGTCCTTAATTGCAGGGGCCGAAGGCGACGCGTTAAGCGGACAGCCTAAGACCAATAATTCCCGCCGTCCGGTGCCTCGTGCTACTCCTTCCGGCGCCGGACGGCTTCTCAACAATAAGTAGCACGCAACCATACCGATCCAGAGCCTTCCTGATTCTTGTCATGAGATTGTCGGTGAAACTGACCGGGAAGCTCCGGTGATGTTCAATTCGCTCTTCCGGCGTTGCCGTGGGGCTACTCTCAAGGATTTATACAGTCAGGATCCTGGACGCCCGACGGTTGTGTCGGATTCTTGTTTTATATGCATATATTGTTTACAATTTAATTATCCAAAAAAATAATCAATGTCCTCAAAGGAGAGACTATGACTAGCACCGGCCGCTTCACCTTGCCTAGCGAGGAGAATTTTGCGGAGAAGACCAAGGAGCTTGCCGAACTGTGGGGAGCAGACGCCATTCGTAACTCCGATGGCACGCATCTGGATGAGTCTGTGCTTGCCTTGGGCAAGAAGATTTACAATGCGTATTTCCCGACTCGCGCGCATAACGAGTGGATTACGCTGCATATGGATGAGACGCCACAGGTGTATCTGCTGACCGATCGCATTCTCGCCGAATCGGATACGGTTGATATTCCGCTGATGGAAAGCTTCTTCGCTGAGCAGCTGAAGCCGAATCGTGATGCCGACCCTCACAAGTATTGGGAGGTTGTAGACCGCACCACCGGCGAGGTCGTTGATTCGGCGAACTGGACGCTTGACGCGGACGAGGACACCGTGCATGTGAGCGGCGTTGCCGCATGGCATGAGTACACGGTGAGTTTCCTGGCCTACATCATCTGGGACCCGGTCGAGATGTACAACCATCTGACCAACGACTGGGGCGACAAGGAACACGAGATCCCGTTCGACATCTACCATCCGGCCACCCGCAAGTTCGTGTTCGACACGTTCGAGCAGTGGCTTAAGGACAGTCCGCAGACCGATGTGGTGCGATTCACCACGTTCTTCTACCAGTTCACGCTCCTGTTCGATGAAAAGCGCCGCGAAAAGGTCGTCGACTGGTTTGGTTGCGCCTGCACCGTAAGCCCGCGTGCGCTGGATGATTTCGAAGCCAAGTATGGCTACCGCCTGCGCCCGGAGGACTTCGTGGACGGCGGTGCCTACAACTCCGCATGGCGCGTGCCCAGAAAAGCCCAGCGCGACTGGATCGACTTCCTCTCCGGCTTCGTGCGCGAAAACGTCAAGCAGCTCGCCGACATGTCCCACGCCGCCGGCAAAGAGGCGATGATGTTCCTCGGCGACCAGTGGATCGGCACCGAACCGTACAAGGACGGATTCGACGAACTCGGCCTGGACGCCGTGGTCGGTTCCATCGGCGACGGCACCACCACCCGCATGATCGCCGATATTCCGGGCGTCAAGTACACCGAAGGCCGCTTCCTGCCGTACTTCTTCCCCGACACGTTCTACGAGGGCAACGATCCGAGCATCGAAGGCCTCGACAACTGGCGCAAGGCCCGCCGCGCGATCCTGCGCTCGCCGATCAGCCGCATGGGCTACGGCGGCTACCTCTCCCTGGCCGCCAAGTTCCCGAAGTTCGTGGACACGGTGACCCATATCGCCAACGAATTCCGCGACATCCACGACCGCACCGGTGGGGTGGCCGCCGAAGGTGAGCTCAACGTGGCGATTCTGAATTCCTGGGGCAAGATGCGCTCCTGGATGGCGTTCACCGTGGCACACGCCCTGCCCAACAAGCAGACCTACTCCTACTACGGCATTCTGGAATCCCTGTCCGGCATGCGCGTGAACGTGCGGTTCATCAGCTTCGACGACGTACTCGCGCATGGCATCGATAGCGATATCGACGTAATCATCAACGGCGGCCCGGTCGACACCGCATTCACCGGCGGCGATGTGTGGACCAACCCGAAGCTCGTGGAAACCGTGCGCGCCTGGGTGCGTGGCGGCGGCGCGTTCGTGGGCGTGGGCGAGCCGAGCTCGGCACCGCGCTTCCAAACGGGCCGGTTCTTCCAGCTGGCCGACGTGATTGGCGTGGACGAGGAGCGCTATCAGACCCTTTCGGTGGACAAGTATTTCCCGCCGGTGGTGCCGGACCACTTCATCACCGCCGATGTGCCGGTCGACCCGGCGGCCCGCGAGGCTTGGGAGCAGGCCGGCTACCGCATCCCGCTGAGCGGCTGCGGCGGCGGCCAGTCCATCAAGCCGTTGGGCGGCATCGATTTCGGCGAACCCGTGCTCAACACGTATCCGGTCAATGAAAACGTGACCCTGCTGCGCGCGGACGGCGGCCAGGTACAGCTCGCGACCAACGATTATGGCAAGGGCCGCGGCGTGTACATCTCCGGCCTGCCCTATTCGGCGGCCAACGCCCGACTGCTGGAACGCGTGCTGTTCTACGCTTCCCACAACGAAGACAAGTATGCGGCCTGGAGCTCGTCCAATCCGGAATGCGAAGTGGCACACTTCCCCGAGCAAGGGCTGTATTGCGTAATCAACAACACCGATCAGCCGCAGAAGACCACGGTGACTTTGGCCGACGGCACCACCGAGGACTTCGACCTGCCTGACAGCGGTATCGCCTGGCGTGAAGCCTGATCCCACGTTTTGGAGAACGGACCCATCATGACTGAAAGCAATGAAGTTTTATTCGGCATCGCCTCGCATTTTGCGCTGGAAGGTGCCGTGACCGGTATCGAACCTTACGGAGACGGCCACATCAACACCACCTATCTGGTGACCACGGACGGCCCCCGCTACATCCTCCAGCAGATGAACACCAGCATCTTCCCCGATACGGTGAATCTGATGCGCAATGTCGAACTGGTCACCTCCACTCTCAAGGCTCAGGGCAAAGAGACGCTGGACATTGTGCCCACCACCTCAGGCGCCACCTGGGCCGAGATCGATGGCGGCGCATGGCGCGTCTACAAGTTCATCGAACACACCGTGTCCTACAACCTCGTGCCGAACCCGGACGTGTTCCGCGAAGCCGGCAGCGCATTCGGCGACTTCCAGAACTTCCTGTCCGAATTCGACGCCAGCCAGCTGACCGAAACCATCGCCCACTTCCACGACACCCCGCATCGTTTCGAGGACTTCAAGGCCGCCCTCGCCGCGGACAAGCTCGGCCGCGCCGCCGCATGCCAGCCGGAAATCGACTTCTATCTGAGTCACGCCGACCAGTATGCCGTCGTGATGGATGGGCTCAGGGACGGTTCGATTCCGCTGCGCGTGACCCACAATGACACCAAGCTCAACAACATCCTCATGGACGCCACCACCGGCAAGGCGCGTGCGATCATCGATCTCGACACCATCATGCCCGGCTCCATGCTGTTCGACTTCGGCGATTCCATACGCTTTGGTGCGTCCACTGCTCTGGAAGACGAAAAGGACCTCAGCAAGGTGCATTTCAGCACCGAGCTGTTCCGCGCCTACACGGAAGGCTTCGTGGGCGAACTACGCGGCAGCATCACCGCGCGCGAGGCCGAACTGCTGCCGTTCAGCGGCAACCTGCTCACCATGGAATGCGGCATGCGCTTTCTCGCCGACTACTTGGAAGGCGATATCTACTTTGCCACCAAGTACCCCGAGCATAATCTGGTGCGCACCCGCACCCAGATCAAACTCGTGCAGGAGATGGAGCAGAAGGCCAGCGAAACCCGCGCCATCGTAGCCGACATCATGGAGGCTGCCAGGTGAGCCGTCAGCCGAACCATACCCGAACCAGCATGATGGAGGCAGAGCAATGAACGATCAGCTGACCGAGGTATACGCCAGCATCGACGCCCTGATCGATTATGCCTTGGCCCATCTTGACCTTGACCCACGCAACGCAGACTGGACCCGCAACCAAATCTTCGCCCTCTTCCGCCTAGATTCCTACCCCGGACCCAAAACCACAACGTCGGCGGCGTCAGTGTCAGACGTAGTCCAAGACATTGTTGGCAGCCGAAGCCAGGCCCCCTATGGCGAAAAGACCCCCGACCCCCTGCTCGCCGCCTTCCGCGCCGCCGCCACAACCGCCGGCCTTTTCAAGCCGGAGGAAGGCCCGGCCTACGCCGACACCATCATGGGCATCCTCTCCGCCAACCCCGCTGATCTCGACGACCGATTCCTGCTCGTCGAGCACCGGGATGGCGGCATGGCCGCCATGCAATGGTTCTACGACTACTGTGTGGCCAACAATTATGTCAAGCGTGCCCAGCTCGACCGGAACCCGCGCTTCGACTCGCACGGGCTGACGGTGACCATCAACCTCGCCAAACCCGAATTCAAGAACATGAAGAAGGCGGCGGCCGGCAACGCCGTGGCCGGCGGCTACCCGAAGTGCACGATCTGCCATGAGAACGAGGGCTTCGCCGGACGTGACAAGCGCACGCTGCGCACCTTGCCGGTCACGCTCGGCGGCGAGTCATGGTTCTGGCAGTTCTCGCCCTACGGCTACTTCGACCAGCACGGCATCTGCGTGAACACCGACCACACGCCGATGCATGTGGACCGCGACACCTTCGGCCATCTGCTCGACTTCGTGGACCGTTTCCCCGGATACTTCCTCGGATGCAACGCCGCGCTGCCTCGCATCGGCGGCTCGGTGCTCGCCCATGACCATTACCAGGGCGGCGGCGAACTGCTGCCGATGCACAAGGCCGCCACTTGGGCCGCCTTCACACTTGCCGACTATCCGGACGCCGTGGTTGAAATCCTTGACTGGCCCGGCACCGCCGTGCGCGTGGTGTCGAAGAGTCGCCAGAGCATCATCGACGTATCCGACATCATCCGCGAGGCATGGGTCGGTTATGACGACGCGGCGAACGGCATCGCCAGCCATGACGCGGATGGCAACCGCCAATCCGCCCTCTCGCCCAGCGCGATCATCACCGAACGCGGCTATGAGATGAGTCTCATCTTCCGCAACAATGCGATCAGCGACGAGTACCCGGAAGGTATTTTCCATGCACACCCCGAATACTGGCCGGTCAAGCAGGAGCCGATCGGACTGATCGAGGCCCAAGGCTTGTTCATTCTGCCCGGACGGCTCGTCGACCAGCTCGGCATTGTCGAAGAGGCGCTCGCCGAAGGCCGCGATTTGCCCGATGAAGTCAGCGAATTCAGTCTCGAATGGGGCGAACTCGCTGAAACGTTGGCCGGAAACCACGACCGCGAGGCCATCCGCCAAGCCGTACACGACGAGCTCGGCAGCGTCTGCTACCGCATCCTCGGCAACACGGCCGTCTTCAAGCAGAAAGCCACCACGCAAACATTCCTCGAAAGCCTTGGTTTTGCCGCTAGGTGAAACAGGTCAAGTGAAGTAAGCTCAATACTGAAGGAAAAACCGAAGGCAAGTCCTTCCAAAGGAGGGAATATGACTACTGTTCTGGTTACGGGCGGTGCTGGATTCATCGCCACCCACACCGACATCGAACTGCTCAACAAGGGCTACGACGTTATTTCCGTAGATAACTACGGCAACTCGTCGCCCGTGGCGCTTGAGCGCGTCGAGCAAATCACCGGCAAGCCGGTCAAGCGTTATGACGGCGACGTGCGCGATGAGGCGCTCATGGAACGCGTCTTCGCTGAAAACAACATCGACTGGGTCATCCACTTCGCCGGTCTCAAGGCCGTGGGCGAGTCCGTGGCCAAGCCGATCGAATACTACGACAACAACCTGTACTCCACGCTTGTGCTGCTCAAGGTGATGAAGAAGCACAACGTCAAGAAGATCATCTTCTCATCCTCCGCCACCGTGTACGGCACGCCGAAGGAACTGCCGATCACCGAGGAGACGCCGACCGGCGGCACCACCAACCCGTACGGCACCTCCAAGCTGTTCCAGGAGCAGATTCTGCGCGACGTGCATGTGGCCGATCCGTCCTGGACCATCGTGCTGCTGCGCTACTTCAACCCGGTCGGCGCGCACGAGTCCGGCCTGCTGGGCGAAGACCCGAAGGGTATTCCGGCGAACCTCACCCCGTACGTGGCCAAGGTCGCGGTCGGCGAGCTCAAGGAAGTCCAGGTCTACGGCGACGACTACGACACGCCCGACGGCACTGGTGTGCGTGACTACATCCACGTGGTCGACCTGGCCAAGGGCCACGTGGCCGTCATTGACCACATCGACAAGGAAGGCGTGTTCGTCTACAACCTGGGTACTGGCCACGGCTACTCCGTGCTTGAGGTTATCAAGGCTTACGAGAAGGCCGCCGGTCATCCGATTCCGTACGCGATCAAGCCGCGTCGCCCCGGTGACATCGCCGCCTGCTACGCCGACGCTTCCAAGGCGGAGAAGGAGCTTGGCTGGAAGGCCGAGCTGACCATCGACGACATGGCCGCCTCCTCCCTCAACTGGCAGACCAAGAACCCCAACGGTTTCCGCGACGCGGAGTGATATGAGCAGATGAGCTCCCTCTGATGAGGGAGCTCATCTGTCGTTTATCACACAATGCGCCTATCGGCGGCCCAGCGGGTGAGCTCGGTGCGATTCGAAAGCTGAAGCTTTCGCAACACCGAGCTCACGTGCGTTTCGACCGTCTTGATCGAAATGAACAGTTCGGCCGCCACCTCTTTATACGTGTAACCACGCGCGATCAGCCGCATGACCTCCTGCTCGCGGGCGGACAGCCGGTCCAGCTCCTCATCATGAGCCCGTGCCGCACCATCAGCGCCGCCATCAGACCCCGCCGCCGGCACACCCTGGAAGGTCGAAAGTACAAAACCGGCCAGTTTTGGCGAGAACACGGCATAGCCCTCATGCACCTGCTTGATGGATGAAATCAAATCAGCGCCGGTAATCGTCTTGGTTACATAGCCCTGGGCGCCGGCGCGAATCACCGACCCCACATCCTGCGGCGCATCCGAAACCGACAATGCCAGAAACACGGTAGTGGGGGAGTAGGGCCGCGATTTGGCGAGGATCTCGGCACCGCCGCCACCCTCGCCGCCGGGCACATGCACATCCAGCAACACCACCTGCGGCTTGGTCTGTGCGATCATCGCCACCGAACCGGGCACGTCCGCCGCTTGGCCGACGATATCGAAGGAATCGCGCAACGTGGCGATTACGCCCGCACGGAACATCTCATGGTCATCGACCATGGCCACACGAATCTTGGCTGTCTCGTTCTCGCTCATCGATGTTCTCCCTGCGCCGCTTTCAGCGCGATCGGCATATGCATTCTGACCTCGGTGCCCCAGCCGGCCCTGGACACTATCTCCACTGTACCGCCGCGCCGTTTGATGCGGCCGATAATCGATTCGCGGATGCCCAGCCGGTCGGGCGGAATGGCGTCCATATCGAAGCCTTCGCCATGGTCGCGCACGAACACTTCAACCATCGTGTCGCTGGCCTCGCAATACAAAGACACCGGCTCGCCGCCATGCGTGACCGCATTGACCAACGCCTGACGGGTGGCGTCCAGCAGCGCATCGGTCTGGGCGCTCGGCCGCGCGTCGCCCACGGTGACCACCTCAATCGGCTTGCCGTGCTCGTCCTCCACCTCGGCGGCGATCTGCTTCAATCCGGCTCCCACCGAACGATCCGATGTGGAACGTTCCTGATACAGCCATTCGCGCAGCTCGCGCTCTTGGCTACGCGCCAGGGCGAATACGGTGGTCGGTTCCTCGGAGTTCAGCTGAATCAGCGCCAACGTTTGCAGCACGCCATCATGCAGATGGGCGGTCATGTCCGCGCGCTCCTCTTCGCGCTCCTTCAATGCCTGCTCGTGGGTGAGTCGTTGCAGCATCGCGTTCGCCCACGGCATCACCGCCACCACGATACCGACGATCATCACGAATCCGCTGGCAACAATGCGTCGAGGAGAGGTGCCCCACCCAGGAATGCTGACATTATGCACATACAATGCCCATCCCATGAAAATCAGTGCGATGCCGCCCAACATAGACAACAGCTGCGTGCCTCGCGGACTAAGATTCATCCATGCCAGTGCGATGCCGCCCAACCCTACCAGCAGCGGAAACACAATCTGGACATCCGCACCGGTGCTGGTGAGCAACAGTCCAGTGGCCATCAACGCGAAACCGGCCAATGCCACGACGGCCGGTTTCGGAGCACGTTGGATGGCCTCGGACAATGATTCCGGTGCGGCAGCCGATTCGTCGTCATGAGCGGCAAGTGGCTGATTGCCTCGCGCAAGCGGCGCCTGATTAACGGGCACTGTGCGAGCCGCAGCCGCCACCGGGTCTCCGGCAGGCATGAACACCCACAGGAATACATAAGCGATGATGCCTGCGCCGTAGAGGACGGTCAGTGCGATGAACGCAATCCGAACCCATGCCACGCCGATGCCCAAGTGCAGGGCGATGCCCTTGCACACGCCGGTGAGCCAACGGCCCTGCCGGGGGCGCATCAACGGCATGCGCGCGGGCAGCAATGGTTCGGGAGATGACGTCATACTCCTATTGTGCCGCGCTCAGGGCGTTACGGCCGGGGTTTTACCCGGTGTTCAGGGAACAATCAGGGTGTTCCCCGAGCGTTGTGGCAGTGGTCGGGCGGTGTAATGGAATCATGAGCAATCCAAACGCGAATCCATATCAGCCACAGCCGCAGCCTGGTCCGCAAAAAAACAAGACATCGCGACGCTTCTTCACTTGGGTGCGATCCAGTGGACTGGTTCGCGGCGACGACCGGTGGATCGGCGGCGTATGCAGCGGCATCGCTTTACGGCTTGGCTGGAGCCCCACATTAGTACGTGCGTTGGTGATTGTATGTACATTGTTCTTCGGTTTTGGCGCAGCTCTGTACGCACTCGGCTGGTTTCTGATGCCGGATGTACGCGATGGTCACATCTTGGCCGAGGACCTCATTGCCGGCCAATGGGACTGGAATTGTCTGGGATGCTTCCTGTTCCTCGCCGTGGCAATCGTGATTCCAGGTGCGGGGTGGGGTTGTATTGCGCTCGCCGCCTTAGCGCTATGGCTGTTGGCCAAAAGCGGCATTCGCCAGCAGGAAGGGTACGGATTCGGGGCATCTGCGCCGCGACCGGTTTCACAGCCTGTGTCATATCCAGCTCCACAGCCTGTCTCATATCCAGCCGCGCAACCAGTACCTCAATCTCCTTTGTATTCAGCTCCGCAACCTTTTCCGCAACCTGTTTCACAACCTGTTTCACAAACCGCGCCTAGTGTTTCACAGCCTGTTTCACAGCCTGTCTATCAGTCGATGCCCAGCGTGATGCCGGGTACTGTGCCCGGCGCGATGCCCGGCACAGTACCCAACGGGCCGTTTGCCCCCGACCGTATGAATGCGACGGCCTATGCCCCCACCGAGTCCAAGCGCCGCAAGCCGGCGGGCCCAATCGTGGTCTTGAGCATACTGGGCCTTACCTTCCTCTCCTTTGCCGGTCTGATGGGACTGATTTGGGTAAACGACATGGGCATTATCGGCATTATGCGTCTGGGCACCATCTGGATTGCCGCAGTATGCATAGTGATGGGGCTGGTGGTCATCATTCTCGGATTCAGAGGACGGCGTACCGGTGGTCTGATTCCTCTCGGACTGGTTGCCGGTGGATGCGCGCTCTGCATGACCATCGTTTCAGGCACGTATGGCGTGTACTACCGTGATCTTGGTGCCAGCGGCATCAATACTGTTGTTTCACTGAGCCAATCTGTCAGTGCGAGAAACAGCGACGGCATGAACGATGTGCAAAAGGATGGCATCTTCGTTGCCGATGCCAGCGATGCCACGTTTGAAACATTGCAGCAAGGTGTGGCGTTCAGCGGTGAAAACTACAACACCGATCAGGCAATCATTGATTGGTCCGATTGGGACAAGACACATGGACCGCACACGGTGAAGATGCTGGATGGCAAAACTTCCATCAGTAATTGCCCGGTCGGTACCATCACCATAGCCGCAACACAGGCGCAAGTGCATATCGTTCTGCCGGATTCCTGCACTTACGCCTTCGGCACCGCCGACTCCTACTACTCCACTTCGAGTGACGTTGGCGGCAAATACGAGATGGTATACAACAACTACATGGGTCCAAGCTTTGTTTTCTTCGAAGCTGAAAGTGCCACCAATGGGCCTGATCACGAATGGTTGTATAAGGAATCCGCCATGCCGGACAACGGCCCAGAATTAAAAATCAATATTCCCTATGTGGTGGAAGCACGTGTCAACGTGGTGTACGCCTCCGATTGGGAAGGCTCTACGTTCCAGCCGCTTGCCGATATATACGACGGCAACAGTACAAGCAAGAACACAACCGAACAATCGGAATGATCAAGCCGTTGCAACTAGGAGATGGAATCATGACTGATGAAACCAAGGAATTCGCCTCCATCGAGGAAGCGACACCGACCACGGCCATACCTTCCGAAACCGACGCGACCACCGCGACCACAACCATGGTGACCGTCGATGACCGAACCGATACCACGGTGCTGCCATCCGCAGCGGATGATGACGAAACGGCTGTGCTGCCCGTCCCCGACAATCATGCGGATGCGTCGGTCTCGGATGTGGATACGCAGGCAACAGCTGCCTCTCCATCGCCCATCGAACCAACCACAGATCGGATTGCCCTGGAAACAGTTGCCGATGCCGTGGAGGGAGATGGTGGGCCGATTCCATCTGCCGATGATGTGCCGATGTACGCAGCATCTTCAGCACGACCTCCCTATGGGCAGTCTCAGACCGCCGGCAAACCATGCCAGCCTGGGGGGAGCGCCAAGAACGTCCAGAGCGCCAAGAACGTCCAGAATGCTAAGGATGTCAAGAGTGCCAAGAACATCCAGAAACAGAGCACCAGCGCGCCTACTGTGGTATTCGGACTATTAGGCGTGATTATCGGCGTGATCGCGCTGGTTTTCGGGTACATATCTCCGGATCGGATGATTTCGTTGTTCTCGCCGAATCCGCAATTGCTGACGGCTATTATTTGCGCCGTAGTGGGACTGATTCTGGTAATAGTGGCCGTTGTATGGGCCATAGTCGGTGCCGTCAAGAAGAGAAAATAGCGTTACAAACCATTGCATTACGGTCCCAGTAGAAGCACATTATGACGGGAGCCGACCGATAAGAGCCGACCGTTCTATGCTGATGGGGGGGAGGCATAGTAACTATGAAGCGGATTTCGGTGCGGCGGGTAGCGAGCGTCATCGTCACCGCGATGGCGATGACGCTGGTATTCGCCACACTTGGCTGGGCGATGATGCCGCAATGGAACACACGGCCCTACACCAAGCACATCGTTATCGCTTCTGCCGACACCACCATCACCCCTGCCCATGCGAACATTCCCCACGAGGGGCGATATCGTACGCGTGAAACCCGACTATCCATCAAGACCGGCGACGGCGTCACGCTACCCGCCGTACTACGTGAACCGGTCGGCGCTCCCGGGCCACGCCCGGCTTGTCTGTTCATTCACGGGTCCGGTACCAGTGGTGCCGAGGATTTCGGCGATATCGCCAACGCCATGGCCTCTGCCGGTATCGTGACCTTGGTGCCGGCCAAGCGCAACGACAACTACACCGTGCTGCATCGCGACTACCCGCGTTTTGCTCGCGAATACGGGCGTTCGCTCGACGTGTTGCGTGGCAGAATCGGCGTGGACCCCGCCAAAACCGGCATCTACGCCGAATCCGAAGGCACCTGGATCGCCACGATTCTAACCTCGAAACGGCAAGACATTGCCTTTGCCGTACTTACATCCGCACCGGTGTTCAATGGACGTGAGCAAATGGCCATGGCTGTCAGCGCCTATACGCATGAGGCCGGCGCGCCCAAGCCCGTGGTCAAAGACATGGCCAAATTGATGTCGCTGGACTACGCGCCATTTGATCTGGCCTATGCCGACTTTGATGCCGACCGGTATCTGAAATCCCTCACCATGCCGGTGCTGGTGAACTACGGCACCTACGATACGGCCATGCCCATCGAACAGGGGGCGCAGCGGATCATCGCCACGGCCAACAAGTCCGGCAACGAGAACGTCACCGTACGCTATTTCGCCGGCAACCATCAGATGCGGGCTGGTGAGGGCTTATTCACCCCGAACCTGCCATTGGCCGAAGGCTATACGCAAGCGCTGGAAAATTGGGTGAACGGTGTGACTGCCGGAACCAAAGCCGATGGATGGGCAACGCCCCAAGTCGCCGGTGCGACACCTCACCAGCGCTTCGCCGCGCCGCAACGTACCAGATCCGGTATCGTCGGCTCGCTCGGCGTGCTGGCCGGTCTGATGGTGGCAGGGCCCGTGCTGATCGTGATGGCGGCGATATTAGGTATTGGCTTGACTGTGTTTTCTTGGCTACAGACGTTGCTGGCCGGGCGACGTAGTGTGGCGACTGTGCGGGCCATGCATGCGACGCCGAGTGGGCTGGGAGCCGCCCAACAGCGTACGTTGCACGGCATTGCCGGCTTATCTGCCGGTATCGGCACAGCGGTGATGGTGATTACTGGGCTGTTGTACGGCTATATGAGCGCCGTAGGCGTATCGGCTGTATTGGTTATGCCTCAACCGCGGCTGTTTGCCGTCGGATGGGTGGTGCTGCGAATAGCGACCATGCTGTTGGTGGTGCTGTTTGCTTGGGAAATGGAACGTGTCTGGTATTGCCGCGCCGATATCGTCGGTGTGCGGCGCGTCATATGCGTGATGGTAGCGCTCGGCACTCTCGCCACACTGATGACACTGGCATTTTGGGGCCTATTCTCGCTGTAATTCTGCCGATGTGCGCTGGTAAATGGGGCCTGGCGGGCAGGCTGCGTTGGTGGTCTGGGTGTGGGGCGATCGGCAGATTGCGTTGGCCTGGGTATGGCCGGCCGACGTACATCAGTCGGGGTGTCCGATACACAGTGAATGGCTGAGTATTACGCTTGGGAGGCTTCGGCCTCCTCTAAGGTGTCGAAACCGCCGAGCTGGACTGTGTGCAACAAGGTTTCCTCAGTGATATTGCGTTGCGGGCTGGCTGCGGCGCGCTCGCCAATCATCGCTTCGTAACGTTCGAAGGTCTGGTCGGAATACGTACCAAGCTCGCCGCGCAGATAGGTTTCGAATGAGGTGGCAGATGGTGTGTCTTCGGTGGTGGTGAGTGCGCGCATCGCCTCGCCGAGCTTGGGGTAGCGCTCGCGGAAATCCTTGGCCCAGGCGACCTGCTGGGCGATGACCTGTTCCTGACGGGCCGCGCGCTCTTCAGAGAGACGCGGAATATACGGCTCTATGTTCTTCGTGAAATTTTCCGGTGCGGTGGAGGCCATCATGCGGCCGTATTTTTCGGTCACGAGGTTGCGGCCCACGTGGTCGGCCGCGTCAAGATCAGCGGCATAGCTGGTGAGTAATGGCCGCTCCCATGTGAGGAACTGGGCCAACCGCATCTGGTGGAACACCGGCCAGTTGCCTTGGCATGCCGCGCGTCCACCCTCATTGTTGGTGCGCTGGAACTGATCCCATTCATGACGCACAATGGCCTCGCGCAGTTCATCATCAGTCAGTTCGTTGGTCATCGACGTTCCTTTCACTGATACCTCCCTCTGATGAGGGAGGTGGCACGGCGAAGCCGTGGCAGAGGGAGCTTGAATCTACAAACTTTTAAGCACCGGATCATCAGAGGCGATGTGGTCCTCGACATACGGGCGCTGCCATTCGAGGAAGGTCTCGCCGGACGTGGTCAGGTGTTCGCGTTTGAGTTCCTTGACGATATCCACCGCAATCTGCTCCACAATATCGTTGATTTTCTCGATTGCTGGAGCCGCGCCCTTGCCGCCTTCGCCAAATCCGGCCCCGCCATAGCAGGCTGCCGAACTCAATCGCATCACGGTTTCCAACTGTTCGCCCACGTTCGGCAACAGCGCGAACATCGAGCCAGACAGCTTGCGCAATGCTGCGAACTGCCACTTGTAATACGGCATATAGCCCACCACCATCGGCACGTTAACCAGGAACACCAACGAGGCGGTGGCCTGCACGAACTCGTGGATGGACAGCCATGCGGCCGCGCCGTCGCCGCGCTTCAACGAACGCGGCAGATTATATTGACCGGCCTGGGCGATCATGCCGAGTCGCTTGGAGATCAGCGCGAGCCGCACATCGTCGGGCATGTTCTTGAACCCTTGGCGCGTCTTGGAAAACAGACCGGTGGGATCGGCGAACACCTCGCCATTGGTGGCGGCGGCCAAGGTCGATTCCTGAAGCATTAGCCACTCATGCGGCGCGGTCTGCGCCGGCGCAGTGTGATACCCGGTGATCGACTCAAAGAAGTCACCGATGCGGAACACGCCGTCACGGCGATTCGCGCCCTGTGCGCGCGGCGTGACGGGGGAGAGCGGTGCATCAATCGGAGTCGTCATCGCTTCCGCCACATCAGAGGACGCCGCGCCTGACTCGGCAGTGGCGGTATCGTGCGTAGCGGTGCCGGGGGTGGGTGCGTTTGCCGCATCGGGTATGACGGTGGAGCCTGCACCTGCGGAGGGGAATGCTCCGGAAGCATCGGACCTGGCATGCGCCTCGAACGTCACGCGGCCTTGCGCATCCACGCTGAACTTGCGCGGCAGTGCCTCGTAATCGACCTCAAGTTGCTCGCCGATCGCCGCGTAATCCTCATCCGTAAGCCACAGGCAGAAGCGCGGGCCGAAATCGTGGTCCTGCGAATACGCATCATCGAATCCGTAGCATTCCGAGCCATGACCTACCAGACCGGCGGCGATACGCCCGGCATACTGCGGATACTTCGCCGCAATCATCGGCTTGCCCATCTGCGTCCAGAACGCGCGGGCCAGCTTCAGTCCGGACACCGGGCATGCGGAAACGGCCTCGGCCGCGCCCGCAGAACCGGTCGACACCGAAACGGTGGATGGGGAAAACGCCGCGTTCGCACCGGTCTCGGGTAACGCCTGCGCCAATGCGCCCGGCGTATCCGCGTCCACGGCCGATGACGCGGAGCCGACCTGTGCCTCGACGCCCGCACCGGTCTTGTCCTGTGCCGGGCTGTCCGGCAGCCGTGATCCGGACTGGGGTGGCGTGCCTGCATCGCCGGCAACACCCGCATTGTCAACCGTCACCCCGGCCTGCGCCGCCGTTTCCTCGGCCTGCCGCAGATTGTCGGCGGTGATACGCCAGTAATCGGTGTCCTTGCCGTAACATTCCTCGATCACGGCCAGCGCATGCCGGTATCCAGTAACCGCATCCGCATGCCGTCTCTCGGCAAAGCACACCTGCGCGAAGCCCGCCAGTGCGGAGGCATAATGCGCGGAATGTTCCAGATGGCCGGTGCGATAGATTTCCAGTGCCTTGGCTGCATGCCAATGCGCGCCCTCCAACTTGTGTTCGGTCAGCAGGGTCAACGCCAGATTCGTGTGCGAGCTGGCCACGTCGATATCCGCGTCCGGGTTCACGCTCGAGGCTTCGATAATGCGCAGCGCTTCACGCAACTCCAGTTCCGCCTTGTCGGGCCGATTCGTCTCGCTGTAGAGCATCGACAGATTGTTGTGCAGTGCTGCGAGCCTACGGTCGGTGGGTGCCAGCGAATGCCGGCAGACACTCTGCGCCTGATGATACAAATCCTCGGCCTGATCGTATTGTTGGGCCGCGCGCATCGCGGTAGCGCAATTGATTAGCGTGGTGGCCCACGCCTCGGATGTGCCGGTGGTCAAGCCCATACGAGCGGCCAGTTCCAGCGCCCGCTGCACAATCCACTGATTCTCCTTGTGCCGGCCCTGCGAGCGATAGAAGCCCATCGTTTCGTTGAGTACGGTGAGCAGTCCGGCCTCGTCGCCGGCGTTTTCCGCGTCCACCATCGCCTGTTCCAAGTACGGACCGGCTTCGGTGGCTGCCGCGTGGCGATCGAAAATCGCGTCCAGTCCGTTCAGGAATTGTTGGGTATCAAAGGTTGCGGGCGATTGATCGGCATCGTCCGTGGCCTGGTTCGCAGTAGAATCGGCACCTTGCGCTGCGGCCGCCGCATCGGTGTCGTCGGCATCGTCTGGACCATGCGCGAATTGCGCGGCGAATTGTTTGAGCAGTGCTTCCTCGTCCATACCGCCAGACCTCCCTGAATCGTGTCTGATTTCAGTCTATTAATACTGTGAACAAACGCGTCAGGGAGTTTGCTGTGAGCTTGGTCTCAGTCCACCTTGATTTCGCGCATGCGGTGAATGGCGTCGGTATCGGTTTCGCAGCGCCACGAGTAGAAGGCCAGCAGCCCTACGGCAAGCAGGGCCAGCGGCATACCGCCCAGACCGGTATAGCGATAGTTCATCGAGAAGGTGGTGAGCATCGCGCCGCCGACAATCGAGCCGATGGCATTGCCGAAGTTGAAGGCCACCTGCACGGCTGCGCCGGCGATGAGCTCGCCGCCGCCTTGGCCGGCTTCGGTCATCAGCAATTGCTGTGGAGCGGAAGTAAAGAACAATCCGACGGCGATCCAGAACGTCAGTACAGCGGTCATCGGCTGATTGCCCGGAGTGATCAGCACCAGCAACAAGCCGAGGCAGGAGATGGACTGACCTATTGCGGCCGCGCCGGCATGCCTCCAATGGTCGGTCAGACGACCTCCAAGCAGACCGCCGATGACCATACCAAAGCCGGCAAGCATCATCAGCATCGGCACCAGGGAAGACGACCATCCGCCGGTTTTCTGCAGCCAGGGGGAGACGTAGCTCCACCAGCAGAACACACCGGCATTGCCGGTGAACACGGCGGCCAAAATCACCCACGGGCCACGGCGGGTGAGGAACTTGAACTGACCGGCGATGCCCGCGTCTTTAATCGGTGCAACGTACGGAATCCACGCCAACGCCAGCACAATCGTCATTGCCGCCCAAGCGGCCAAAATGCCGAAGGCAAGACGCCAGGAAAGGAACTCGGCCATCAGGGTGCCCGCCGGTACGCCGAGCATATTGGCCACGGTCTGTCCGGTGACCATCACGGATACGGCCTGCGCTTCCTTGCCTTTCTCCGCCAAAGTCTTGGCAATGAGCGTGGCCGTGCCGAAGAACGCGCCGTGCGGCAGGCCGGCGACGAATCGCGCGACGACCAGCATGGCGGCATTGACGGAAAACACGGAAGCCAGATTGCCTACCAAGGCAATCGCCATAAACAATATGATGAGGTTCTTCGGCGGCACCTTGCGGCCGAACACCAGAATCAGTGTGCCGAAGCACACGCCGATCGCATACGCGGAAATGTAATGGCCTGCGGTGGGGATGTCCACGCCGGTGGCGGCCGCGGCCTGCGGCAGAATGCCCATCATCACGAACTCGGCGGCACCGAGAATGAACGCGCCCGAAGCCAGTGCAAGCAGACTCTTCTTCATGGTTCCTCTAATTACTTCAGTATTACTTACAAAAACAGTGCGGCAATCGATTGATTCGAGCGATATATTACGGTGGTCCGCCAACAAATACGGGGGCTTGCCGTGATGTGGTTTGTCGCTGTGTGCGGCGGGTTGTTTACCGCTGTTCGATCGCTTGGTTTGATTGTTGGGACAGAAAACGAAAAACCGGATTGCTGATTTCTCAACAATCCGGTCCAGTTGTCGGGCTGGCGGGATTTGAACCCGCGGCCTCTTCGTCCCGAACGAAGCGCGCTACCAAGCTGCGCTACAGCCCGTTTGGCAACAGATGTAGATATTACATTGTGGTGGTGGACAATGCAAATCGGCATGTCGCGAGTGTTGCGTGATGGTGGATTCGCCATGTGTACAGGTCTCTCAAGCCTTGTGCAGGGCCGGTTTTGCGTCATGTGAGCGGGTGTTCAGATGGCCGTGCGGTCTGCCGGGCTCATAATCGCCGGCCTTGCGTACACTGATGAATCATGGCTGAAGTTGTCGAAAATACCGAAAACACTGAGAATGAAACCCCGGCCGTCCCGCAGATGAGCACCGTCGAACGTGCGGAAATGCTGCTCAAGCAGGACGCCACCATCCGCGAGAAGATCAAGTCCGGTGCCACGCTGGACGAAGCCGTGGACCCCTCCAACAAGGAGTTCGGCCCGCTGGCCCACCCCGAGCAGGTGCAGATGCGCGTGGCCAAGCGCGCGATGATGCTTGAGGCCGGCATCGCCCCCTACCCGGTGCACTTGGACGTCACCGACACCATCGAGGCGGTCCGCGCCAAGTATGACGGCAAGCTCGAGGCTGGCGAAGAGACCGAAGACATGGTCGGCATTGCTGGCCGCGTGCTGTTCCTGCGCAACGCGGGCGGCCTGTGCTTCGTGCAGCTGTCCGCCGGTGACGGCACCAAGATTCAGGGCATGATCTCCAAGAAGGAGATTGGCGCCGATTCGCTCAAGCAGTTCAAGCAGCTCGTCGACCTTGGCGATCACCTGTACCTCAAGGGCCGCGTCATCGCCTCCAAGACCGGCGAGCTGTCCGTATTCGCCACTGAGTGGGCTATCGCCTCTAAGGCCCTGCAGCCGCTGCCGGCCCTGCACAAGGACCTGAACGAAGACACCCGCACCCGCAAGCCGTACATCGGCATGATCGCGGACGAGAACATCCGCAACATGGTGCGCAACCGCTCCAAGGCCGTGGCCTCCCTGCGCCGCACCTTTGACGACCACGACTTCCTCGAGGTCGAAACCCCGATGCTGCAGACCCTGCACGGTGGCGCGGCCGCCCGCCCGTTCACCACGCACATGAACGCCTTCGACCTTGACCTGTACCTTCGCATCGCCCCGGAACTGTTCCTCAAGCGCTGCCTGGTCGGCGGCATCGATCGCGTGTTCGAAATCAACCGTGACTTCCGCAATGAGGGCGTCGACGCCACGCACGCCCCCGAATTCACCATGGTCGAGGCCTACCAGGCCTATGGCACCTATGATTCCATCGGCCAGCTGGTCAAGGAGCTCGTGCAGAAGACCGCCATGGACGTCTACGGCTCGCACAAGGTCACCCTGCTCGACGGCACCGAATACGACTTCGGCGGCGAATGGAAGACCATCAGCATGTACGACTCCCTGTCCGAATCGTTGGGCGAGGAGATTGTGCCGAACGGCGGCCCGGACGCCCCCGGCACCTCCGTTGAGCACCTGGGCGCCATCGCCGACAAGCTCGGCGTAGAGCGCGACGACGTGGAGAACCACGGCAAGCTCGTCGAACACCTGTGGGAGCACTTCTACGAGGACAAGCTTTACGAGCCCACCTTCGTGCGTGACTTCCCGGTCGAAACCTCCCCGCTGGTCAAGGGCCACCGCACCAAGCCCGGCGTGGTGGAGAAGTGGGATCTCTACGTGCGCGGCTTCGAGCTGGCTACCGGCTACTCCGAGCTCAACGACCCGATCGTGCAGCGTGAACGTTTCGTGGCTCAGGCCAAGGACGCGCTCGCTGGCGACGAAGAGGCTTGCGACATCGATGAGGACTTCCTCGAGGCTCTCGGCGTGGGCATGCCTCCGGCCGGCGGTATGGGTATGGGTATTGATCGACTGCTTATCGCCTTGACCGGTGCCACGATTCGCGAGACCATCACCTTCCCGCTGGTCAAGCCGCTCGTTGGCTGATTAGGCATACTCTGGCTCCCCTCAGAGAGGGGAGCCGAGTTATATATGAAAGGGGTTGCTTATGTCCATCGGCTTGTGGGTTCGGGGCGCGCGTCCCAAGACCTTGGCCACTTCCATCGCGTCGGTGATGGTTGGGGCGACGATGGCATACGCGCATATCGAGCAGTCGGGCACCTGCATCGCAATATATCCCGAACCGGCCTCCTGCGCCACGGCCCGTGAACAGCAGACCCTGCTGATGGACCGATTCTGGCCGGTGACCATCCTGTGCCTGCTAGTCGCGCTGTTCCTGCAAATCGCCGTCAACTATGCGAACGACTATTCCGATGGCATCCGCGGCACTGACGCCGGGCGTGACACGGACGAATCGAAATCAGGCAAACCCCAGCGACTGACCGCATCCGGACTGGTACCGGCCAAGCATGTACTGTTCGCGGCGATGATTTGCGCCGCCATCGCCTGCATATGCGGCATTGCCGCTATCGTGATTTCCCAAGCTTGGTGGCTGTTTGCCGTGGGTGTGGCCTCCTTGCTGGCCGGCTGGTTCTACACCGGTGGCAAGCATCCGTATGGATACGTCGGGCTGGGAGAAGTCGGCGTGTTCCTGTTCTTCGGCTTGGCTGCGGTATTGGGCACCGAATACGCGCTGTGCGGCACGGTGGACGTCGGCGGACTATTGGGTGCTGTGGCGGCTGGCCTGTTCTCCTGCCTGATCATGATGGTGAACAATATCCGTGACATCGACGAGGATCGTGAGCATGGTAAGTGCACGCTGGCCGTACGGCTGGGTGAATCCGGCGCGCGTACGCTGCTGATTGTGTGCTGCGTGGCCGCGTGGGCCATAGCCCTGCTCATGTGCGCGACCCTATGGTGGCCGTGGGGCGCAGTGCTGTTGATCTCGGGCGTCGGAATACCTGTGCGCATGGTCTCCAGCGTGAATAAACGTCAATTCCGCCCGGCTCTGCCCGCCGCCAGCTTCCAGACCTTGCTGTTTGCGGTGGTGCTGGCGGTTTCCGTGACGCTCTGAGAGCGAAATAATAAGACGAATACTCGTGTTTGGGCGCACGCGGCTGTAGACTGAACCGTATGACTTATAAACTAGTACTGCTCCGTCATGGACAGAGCGCATGGAATAAAACTAACCAGTTCACCGGCTGGGTCGACGTACCGCTGACCGAGCAGGGTGAAGCCGAAGCCAAGCGTGGCGGCGAGCTGCTCAAGGAGAAGAACGTCCTTCCGGACATCGTGTTCACCTCCCTGCTGCGTCGCGCCATCAACACCGCCAACATCGCTCTGGATGCCGCAGATCGTCTGTGGATTCCGGTTCAGCGTGACTGGCGTCTCAACGAGCGTCACTACGGCGCTCTGCAGGGCAAGAACAAGACCGAGATCCGCGAAGAGTACGGCGACGAGAAGTTCATGCTGTGGCGCCGTTCTTACGCCACCCCGCCGCCCGAGATCGACCCGAACGACCAGTACGCCCAGAACAACGACCCGCGCTACGCCGGCGATCCGGTTCCGGAAGCCGAGTGCCTGGCCAACGTTGTTGAGCGTGTGAAGCCGTACTTCGAGTCCGCTATCGAGCCGGAGCTCAAGGCCGGCAAGACCGTGCTGATTGCTGCCCACGGCAACTCCCTCCGCGCCATCGTCAAGATGCTGGACAACCTGTCTGAGGAAGAGATCGCCAAGGTCAACATCCCGACCGCCATCCCGCTGCTCTACGAGCTGGACGAGAACTTCAAGCCGATCAAGCCGCGTGGCGAGTACCTGGACCCGGAGGCTGCTGCTGCCGGTGCCGCCGCTGTCGCCGCTCAGGGCCAGAAGTGAGCCTAAGCCGCTAACACGGTACAAGCTGTAAGGGGAGTCGCACATAACGTGCGGCTCCCCTTTGCTATGCCTGCCAAATCCCCCATGGGGCGGTGATTACCCCATGGGGCGGTAAAACCCTCATGGGGCGGTATGCCAGAATGGCTTAATTCCGCGGTTTCACATATCCTTCAAACCGCCCCATGGGCAAGTTACCGCCCTATGGGTGTTTTGCCGCCCCATGGATACGCCGGTGTACCGCCCAAAAGCAACAAAAAACGGCGTCCAGCCGTAGCCGGATCGCCGCTTTCGGGCATCCTCCTCAAACCACAGGAGAACAAGTGTTCAGTTATTCGCCCAATGTGAGAACAAGTCCCAATCAGTCGATGTCGGTGCCCTCGTCGCGGGTCGGCTCCTTAGTGGGGTCGAAGCCGGAGACGATGTACACCACACGGCGGGCGGCGGACACGGCGTGATCGCCGAGACGCTCCAGGAAGCGGCCCAGCAGCACGATATCCACGGTCTGCTGACGGGTGATGTCATCGGACAGCGCTAGATCGAAGGTCTGGTGGTGCAGATTGTCCAGCTTGTCGTCAGCCAGGATGATGGCCTCGGCGGTCTTGGCATCGCGATCGAAGAGCATGGCCACCAGCTGGTCAGCGGTGTTGTCCAGGAAGTCGATCATCTCGGCGAACACCGGTTGAGCGGATTCAGGAATCGCGGCGGCCGGATAGGTGCGGCGAGCGGCCTCGGCCACGTGGCGGGCAAGATCGCCCATACGCTCGAACGTGGAAGCCAGACGCATGGTGGAAACGACCACACGCAGATCGGTGGCCACCGGATTCTGCTTGGCGAGCAACTTGACGCACTGGTCAATCACAGAGGACTCCAGGGCATCGATTTCGATGTCGCCGTCAATCACAGTCTGTGCGGCTTCAACGTCCTGATTCAGCAGGGCTTCCCCAGCTCCTTTGATCGCCTTGCGTACGTTCTGCGCCATACGGTCGAGGTCGTCAGCAACCTGCTTCAGCTCCTCGTTGAAAATAACGCGCATTTCTCTAGCCTTTCATGCTTGCTTATTGCAACCTGTACCAGTGTATTATTCCAGTACTTGTTCCCCACTTCAACGTAGGTAATGGCAACCTCAAGTTGTTCTACTGTTCATTGGGTTGTTCACCTGAAATTCATGTTACCGGCGTGCCGGCAAACCGCAATCCCGGCGTGTGGTGTGAAAGAATGGGGGCATGACACAGATGCCGCTCGTCGCCGCGATTGCTCTTATTGTCACGGCTGTTTTATTTGTGGTAGGAATCATCACGCTCATCGTGGGATTTGCGACACATCGAGTGTCCATGGAATCGCCGCTGGCCGATGATGACGACAATGACGATCTGTCCGACGACACCGCCACGCTGCTGTCCATGCTGCCAGGTGCGTCCGTGGTGGTCGACGAGCACGACGAGGTGGTCCGCTGCAATCCCGCCGCCTACCGCCTGGGTGTGGTGTCAGATGACGCCATTGCCCAGCAGCATGTGCTGGATGCCATTCACGAGGCGCGCAAGTCCGGTGGCAAGCGCCAGTTCGACTTGACCACCGATACTCCGGAGCGGTACGTCGCAGACCAGAACAAGGGCGATCACGTCGCCACGCAGTCCGTCCACCGCCCCAACTGGCTGAAGGTGACTGTAGGGCGTATCAACGAGCAGTTCGTCATCGTGTTGATTACCGATGTCAGTGATGTGATTCGTTTCGCTCAAGTGCGTGACTCGTTTATTACCAATGTGTCCGAGCAATTGTTGGGCCCCACTGAGGCTCTGGCCAAACTCGCCGATTCGCTGGAGTCCGGCAATCTGGACGAACAGCAGGTGGCTGCCGACGCTCGCCAGGTGCGTTCCAGCTGCAGCAAGCTCAACCACATGGTGTCTGATTTGCTGCTGCTCATACGCGCGCAGGAGCCGATTACGCCGTCTTCCGCCAACCGACTGAACGTTATGGAACAGCTCAGGGCCACGGCGGCGCGACTGGAGCCGCAGGCAGCCGAGGCTGGCGTGCAGCTGAACATCAAGGGCGACGATGATCTAGTCATCAATGGTGAGGCGGACCAGATCGACAGCGCCGTGACCAAGCTCATCGAAAACGCCATCGGCTATTCCAAGGAAAATGGCGTGGTCAGCGTGTCCGCATCCAAAGACAAGGATGGCGACCGCGCGGTGATTCGCGTGATTGACCAAGGCACGGGCATCGCTAAGAAGGACCAGGCGCGCATCTTCGAGCGGTTCTACCGGGGCGTGGAACAGAGCAATCGCACGGCGGATGGCGTGGGCCTAGGCTTGGCCATCGTCAAGCATGTGGCGCTGACCCATCATGGCGATGTGACCGTATGGAGCGCGCCCGGGCAAGGCAGTACGTTCAGCCTTACGTTGCCGTTGGCGCAGTGAGGTAAGGAATTGGTGGCATGCCTTGCATGCCACCAATGCTGTTTGATGAGCGACCTGCGGCCGCGGTCTCTCCCTCAATCAGCTACGCTGACAGCTCCCGTCATCAGAGGGAGCTTGTGATGCGTTACTGTCCGAGGCGGCGGTAGTCCCAGCGGTCGAAGTATTCCCAGACCAGCAGTAGCAAGCCAATAATGACGCCGGCCACGCACATAATCACCAACGGCATTACGCTGTAGCCCACGGCCAGCAGAATCAGCACGACAATCAACGCCACAATCCATAGACCGGTACCGATGGCAAACACCTTACGCAGATCCACCCGTACGGGCTTGGGTGCGGGTTTGCGGACGGCAGGGTCAATGAGAGGCGCGAACTTCATACTCATGCACTGTAGTAAGAGTAGGGAGGGGCGTCAAACACCTCTCCCTACGATTTATTCAATCGGTATCAGTTGAGACCGATCAATGTGCATGGCATATATGGTCGGCCATGCGAGGCATAGACCGCCATCACAGGTGCTCGACCACATAGTCGACGCACTTGGTGAAGGCCATGACATCAGCCGGTTCCACCGAGGGGAACACGCCAACGCGCAGCTGGTTGCGGCCCAGCTTGCGGTAGCCGGCGGCGTCCACGATGCCGTTCTCTCGCAGGATGGACAGTATCTGGGAGGCCTGGACGCGCTCGTCCAGATCAATGGTGACCACGGCGTTCGAGCGTGCGTCCGCATCGACGACGAACGGAGCGGCGTATTCGGAGCGCTCGGCCCACGAGTACAGGATGGATGCGGACTTGGCGCAACGTGTGGTGGCCCAGGCGAGGCCGCCGTTGTTGTTGAGCCAGCGAATCTGGTTTTCCATCATGATCAGGGTGGCCACGGCGGGCGTATTCAGGGTCTGATCCTTGCGGGAGTTGTTCAGTGCCGTGGTCAGCGAGAGGAACGGCGGCACCCAGCGATGTGCGCCTTCCAGATGAGCGCTTGATTCGACGCCTGCCGCACGATCGATAGCTTCGGGGGAGAGGATGGCGACCCACAGACCGCCATCGGCACCGAAGGCCTTCTGCGGTGAGAAGTAGTAGACGTCGGTCTGGCTGATGTCCACAGGCAAAGCGCCGGCTGCGCTGGTGCCGTCGATGACGGTCAAGGCACCAGCTTCACGACTTCCGGCCACGCGGCGAATCGGGGCGGCCACACCAGTGGAGGTCTCGTTGTGAGCCCAGCAATATGTGTCCACGCCCTCGGTGAGCTCAGGCAGACGGTAAGTGCCCGGCTCGCCGGGGAACAGCACCGGGTCTTCAAGGAAGGGTGCGTTCGCGGCGGACGCGGCGAACTTGGCACTGAACGAGCCATACGTGCCGAATGCGGCGCGACGGGTGATCAGCGAAGCGCAGGCAATCTCCCAGAACGCGCTGGCGCCACCGTTGCCAAGCGCCACCTCATACCCTTCAGGCAGGTGGAAGAACTCGCGCAGACCTTCACGAATCGAAGCGACCAGTTGCTTGACTGGTGCCTGGCGATGTGATGTGCCAAGCAGGGTGGTGGCGCCGGCGTCGAGCGCGGCGATCTGTTCGGGGCGGATTTTGCTGGGGCCGGAGCCGAAGCGACCATCTTCGGGCTTCAGCGACTCGGGAATACTCAGTGTGATAGTCATGGTTTCAAGGGTAGACCAGTGTTGGGGAATATCGCGGATAATGCTCGGTGTGCGGGATTACTGCGGGGTTACTGCGGAATTCCGGGGTGCCGGGCGGCAGTGGTGGCAATGCGGAATGCAGTGCAGAATGTACGCAGCACATCATGGTTACGGTGTGTCGGAATGACATGAGTTAGTGATTCTTCCGATAACCGGATAGTGAGGTTCGTGAACGGGCGGAAACAAGGCAGTTTTTTCACCCGGCCGCACGGTTACGTAAATCGTTTGACACACCCGGATGGTGGGGGATCACATTGAGGATTGACCTCTGTTCGTTGTACAGTACTCAATTGTGACGGTCATACGAGGTCATCGAAATGACCCCGCCGAACCCATCCAAGGAGTTAACGTAGTATGAAGCATGCTTCGCATAAAGCGACCACGGTCTCGCGCCAGAAGTTCAGCTTAGCGAAGGCATTGTTTGCCTCCGGCAAGGGTTCTCATTCCGTTCGTGCTGTGCGTGCGGTGCAATCCGCTGGTAGCGACGCCGTTGTTTTGGGGCTTGATCCGGCCATTGCCGAGAAGATCAACGAAATCGCTCCCCAGACCCGCCGTTCCATTCGTGAGGCCGCTCGTGCCGCTGAACGCCGTAGCCATATTCTTGCCTCGGCCTCACTGGCCGCTCTGGTCGGCACGGCCGCAGGTGCTCTCGCGTTTTCCAACAATGAAGACGCCACGAACTCGTTCGTGGCTGATCCGGCCACGACGACCACGCAGATTAAGCGCATCAGCGATGTGACTGCGGCTTCTCGTTCCGAAGCGCGTACTGATTTGAGTTCATCCTCCGTTACCGCACAGTCCACCAATGAAGGCGGCTGGGGGCTGAGCAATTCAGACAGCACCTTGGACGCCAAGCTGATGAATCGCAATAATGCGAACAATCCTGTGGTGTCGGCTCTCGTGGATGCCGATGGCGATGCTGTGCCGGCTGGCTTCAACCCGAACCATGCCGTTGGCACCAACTCCAACAACTATCCGTGGGGTCAGTGCACGTGGTACGCGTACCAGCGTCGTGCCGAACTGGGCCTGCCTTCCAGCGGCAACTTCGGCAATGGTGGCGCGTGGGCGGCGTCAGCTTCCGCTCTGGGCTATTGGGTGGACAACACTCCTCGCCATGTCGGTGATGCTGTGGTGTTCGCTCCTGGCCAGGCCGATGCCGATGGCGCGTACGGCCATGTTGCCGTTCTGGAAAAGATCAATGCCGACGGCTCCATTGAGATCTCCGAATCCAATGCCAAGGGATTGGGTGTGATTTCGACCCGTACGTTCAGCGCCGCCGAAGCCGGTAAGTTCCAGTACGTTCACTACTGATTCATTTCATTGGCTTACATTCGGTGATTACTGTTCGGATGTGACGTCGCCCTATCGGCAATCGTTCGCGCGAAATGACATTTCAAGTGTTGCGGCCACGTATTAGTCCGAACTGACCTGTGCCGACACGCCGATATATCCCAATAGCTCCGGGGTGTTTTATTTCTTCCATCCTGTACGAGTTAATGCGCACCGTGTAGGGTGATGGTTCTATGAAGACCAAAACTGTAGCTTCTTCCATTGTTGCCGCGATTGTCTCCTGTGCCTGCTTGTTTATGTTTGTTCCTACAGCAACTGCAGCTGAGGGTGTTACTGTGACTTCCACCAAGTCCTTCCCCTCGTACACCCAGGTGCGCAAAGATCTGACGACTGAAGCCACTGCCACGAGCGTTGAGGACAATGCTGATTGGGGCGGCATTGAGAACCTCGATGTGCCGCAGACGGAATCTCAGGCGGAAAAGGATGCCGCAGCGGCCAAGAAGGCTGCCGAAGAGGAGGCCGAGAAGCAGGCGGAGGTCGAGGCTCAGGCGACCCAGGAGCAGGCCAACGCCGCGAGCCGTAATGAGTCTCGCTCTTCTGTTACTTATTCCGATGCCAGTGGTTCGGTTTCCGCTGGTGCCGGTGCCTCTATCGACCGTGCGTATTCTTTGATCGGACAGAGCATGGACTGCACCGCATTGGTCAGTCAAGCGTTGGCGGCCCGTGGCATTAACTTCCACGGTTGGCCTGAAGAGTACGTCAATGTTCCTGGTGGCCACGTAGTCACAGACGGATCCCTGCAGCCGGGCGATATTCTGATTTATGCCAACACCGGTGGATGGAACGGTGGTGCACACTACGATCATGTGGCGTTGTATGTCGGCAACGGTCAGGCGGTCCATGGTGGATGGAATGGCTATAGCGTGGCTCTCGCTAGTGCCATGACCGAAAAGCTCACCATCGTGGTGCGTATCCCGTGATGCAGTCTTATTGATTGATTTATTGCAGGCCTCGGATGCCGATCGGTATCCGAGGCCTGTTGCGTTCTCCTGCCGAATGATGCACCCGCGACATCATCTTCGAAATGCTATTCCTGTTATGAAATCGACCCATGTGTGCTAGTGTATGGCGTTGATGATGAGCGTTAAGACTATTATTTCCACATCAGTGGCGATTATCGCCACGGGTGCCATGTTTGCGTGCGTAGCCCCGTTTGCCTCTGCCGATTCCGCGCAGACGAGTGCTGTGGTGTCCTCACGTTCTTTCCCGAAGGCGAGTTCGGTGAAGAAGAATTTGTTCGCCGAATCCACCTCCACCTCGGTTGATGAGAACTCTAAATGGGGTGGCATCGAGACTCTTGATGTGCCACAGACCGAGTCTCAGGGCGAGAAGGAAGCTGCTGCAGCGGCGGCGGCTCAGAAAGCCGCTGATGAAGCTGCTGCAGCCCAGTCCGCTGCTGCTGCGGCAGCCAGCCGCTCTGAACAGCGTGCGTCGATTCCACAGGTTGACTTGGGTAAAATGACTGGCACTGGCACTGGCGCTGAGCTTGCTAGCTTCTCACTGAAGTTCCAAGGCTATCCGTATGTTGCCGGCGGCAACACTCCGGCAGGATGGGATTGCTCCGGTTTTGTGCAGTACGTCTTCTCCCAGTTTGGCATCTCCCTGCCTCGTACCTCTGGTGCTCAAGCCACCGTGGGTACTCCGGTCGCAAGCTTGGCGGATGCCAAGCCGGGTGACATTCTTGCGAATGGTACTCATGCGGCCATTTACATCGGTAACGGACAGGTGATGAATGCTATGAACCCGGTGCAGGGAACGGCAGTAAGCGACGTTTCCGTATTCGGTGGAGCTGGATATTCCATTCGCCGCGTGATGTGACAAGAATTATGCGGTAAGCGAATTCGTATTAAGGCACGTCCTTTGGGGTGTGCCTTTTTCGTATACGCGGATTTCTTTTTGAGCGGAGGATACCGGCCAAACCGAGTGTCGCGGGGTATTGTTGAGATACGCGGTATTCGTGCCGCAATAACTTCAAGGAGGTCGTCATGATTAACGACAAGGCTATTCTCGTCGGCGTTGACGGGTCGCATGCCAGTTGCAAGGCAACATGGTGGGCCGCGAATTATGCAAAGCACGCGGGGCTGACGCTGCAGATTGTCTGCGCATATTCCCTGCCGAGCTATGCCGCCGTTTCGTTCGATGCCACTTACACGGCGATGGGGGACGATAACGCCGCGCATTCCGATGCTCAGGAGATTCTGTCCAAGGCCAAGGCCATCGCAGACGAGCAGGGCGTCGAAGCCGCCACACTGATTGTTACCGGAGATCCGGCATCGGTGTTCGTCGAATTGTCTCGTAACTACAATCTGATCGTCATTGGCAACCGTGGCAAGGGCGGTCTGGCCGAGCGCCTGCTGGGCACTACGTCCTCATCGCTGCCGGCATATGCTTACTGCCCGATTGTGGTGGTGCCGTACACCGATGATGACGGTAACCTGATGCACCTGAACAACACGATCACCAAGGTGGCCGTCGGCTCCGACGAATCCAAGTGGGGTCTGAAGGCGCTGGACATTGCCGCCGACTTCGCCACGTGCTGGGGTGCGGAACTGGACGTGATTTCCGCTGTGCCGAACCTGAAGGGTGTGGACGGCGAGGACGCCGTCATGGAGTCCTACAAGGACGATCTTGAGGTGCGCATCAAGCCGTTGCAGGAATCGCATCCTGATCTGAAGATCAACAAGCAGATCGTTTCCGGCCCGGCCGTGAGCGCCCTGACCAAGGCCAGCTACGATCACGATGTGGTTGTTGTCGGCTCCCGTGGTCGCGGCGGCTTCACTGGCTTGCTGCTGGGCTCCACCAGCCAGGGCCTGCTGCAGCATGCGGTCGGCCCGGTGTACGTGGTGCCACGCAAGTATGTTGAGGCCGCGGAATCGCGTCTCGACACCGTGCCGAGCTCGCCCGCCGAAGTGCCTACCAAGTCGCTGGAGGAGATTGCCGGCGTCGAGGAGATTCCGGTGTCCGCAGCCGAGCCTGAAGTCGCCCAGCAGATCGAAAAGACCATCGATCCCGATCGCCAGTAAAGTCCGAATATACGGAAAGAGGCTCCCGCCAGGGAGCCTCTTCAATTTATATCCCGTCTCAGTGCTTGACGGTGACGTTCATGCGCACCGGGGTCTCCTGCACGTAGGTGTGCTTGACCGTGCAACCCTTGTCGATATGGCGGGTGACGCGCTCCTTGAGCTTGTCGGCATCCTCCTCGGACAGACCGGCGTCGGAAGCATCAATCACCACCTGCTCCTCGAAACCGGTGTAGGCGTCATTTTCCGGGTCGTACGTGCCATCCACCACAATCTTGGCACCCTTGCCCTCACCCAGCGTATGTTCGATGGCGAACTGGCTGGACAGCGCGGCGCAACCGGCCAGCGCGACCTTCATCAGATCGCCCGGCGTGAACTGGCCACGATCCTTGCCGAACTTAATGTGTGCGCCATCGTCGCTGAACGCATCCCACGAACCGTCCTTGTTACGCTCAACCCACAGTCGCTTACCCATAGCTGCTCCTTTATTTTCAGCCGCCGGCGATCTGGCCCATCGCCATGCCAGCGGGGGAGCGCGGCACCTGGCCGCTCTCCCGCATCAGTGGACTTCTCTATTATGCCCCTAAGCTACACTGGTGCACATGGCTTTGACCGAAGAACAACTCGCAGATATTCGCTCCCGTATCCCCGCACGTCCCGAAACGGACATTCCGATGCCCTATGAGGACCTGGTGCGCAAGATCCTGACCGAAGGCACGCTGAAGTCCGATCGCACCGGCACCGGCACGATTTCCCTGTTCGGCCAGCAGATGCGCTTTGACCTGTCGAAGTACTTCCCGTTGCTGACCACCAAGACCGTGTTCTTCAAAGGCCTGGCCTATGAGCTGCTGTGGTTTTTGAAGGGTTCCTCCAACATCAACTGGCTGCTGGAGCACAACGTGCATATTTGGGATGAGTGGGCGGACGAGAACGGCGATCTGGGCCCGGTCTATGGCGTGCAGTGGCGTTCCTGGCCCGCGCCGACCCCCGAGGACCCGAATCGCACCATCGACCAGATCTCCAATGTGCTCGACCTCATCAAGCATCATCCGGATTCGCGCCGCATGATCGTCTCCGCGTGGAATCCGGCCGAGGTGGAGAAGATGGCGTTGCCGCCCTGCCACGCGCTCTTCCAGTTCTACGTGGCCGACGACAAGCTAAGCTGCCAGCTGTACCAGCGTTCCTGCGACATGTTCCTCGGCGTGCCGTTCAATATCGCCTCCTACTCGCTGCTCACCATGATGATGGCGCAGCAGGCCGGGCTCAAGCCGGGCGAATTCGTCTGGACCGGCGGCGACTGCCATGTTTACGACAACCACGTCGACCAGTTCCTTGAGCAGCTGGGCCGCAAGCCCTACCCGTACCCGACCATCGAGATCCGTAAGGCCGATTCCCTGTTCGACTACCAGTATGAGGACTTCAAGGTCGTCGGCTACCAGCATCACCCCACTATTAAGGCACCTGTTGCGGTCTGATGCTGATTACCGTTTCGTGGACAGCGAATACTGTGAAGGTGACGGCCCCCGAGTCTTCGCTGTCCACTACACTAAGGCCCAGTTCCGCAATCCAGGAGGAGTAAGCGAAATGGAGCATGACAGTAGCCGTAGCGGCTATCACGAACCCGAGCCCGGATCTGCCGGGCTGTCTGCCACTGAAGAAGACTGGGGTGACGATTATCCCAAGACCTTCTCGGTGAATCTTATCTGGGCCGAAGCCCGTGACAAGGAAGGTCGCGCCGGTGCCATCGGCCTCAATGGTGGCATGCCTTGGCACTGTGCCGAGGATATGAAGCATTTCAAGGAGCTGACCGTCTCCCATCCGGTGATTATGGGTCGTAAGACCTGGGAATCGCTGGGGGGCAAGTACCGGCCGCTGCCCAACCGCGACAACATCGTCGTTTCCCACGATCCGATGTACCGTGCGCCGGGGGCCACTGTGGTCACCAGTCTTGACGACGCGCTCGATATGGCCCGTCAGGAGGCGATTCCGGACGACGGTCTGGACCGTTCGGAGATTTGGATCATCGGCGGCGCCCAGTTGTTCGCCAAGGCTTTGCCGTTCGCGGACAAAGCCTATGTGACTGATCTGGCCGCCACCGTGGATGCCGACAGCTACGCGCCCGATATGGCGTCGCTGGTCGAGGCCGGGATGTGGCGGGAAGCCGAAGTGGGCGAGTGGCATACGCCCGCCAAGGAGGAGTCCGGCATCGATTCCTATCGTTTCCGTATCTTGGCCAAAACCAAGTAAGCATGCGAATCCGGCTTATGCCCTTTATAGCGGCATGAGCCGGATTCATATTCATTCGACCCCAACAATACAGTCGGGCCGTGTGCGGCCCGGTGAAGCCCGATTGAGGATTGATTCAAAGCTATGAGCAATACCCAGCCCTACACCGTAATGACCGTCTGCACCGGCAATATCTGCCGTTCGCCTATGGGTGAGATCATTCTGCGTCACTTCTTTAATGAGCGCGGTCTTGGCGACCAGGTGAACGTGGAATCCAGCGGTGTGTCCGACGAGGAGTGGAGCCACCCGATCGACCCGCGTGCCGTGCGCGTGCTACGCGAACGTGGCTATGGTGATGAGATTCCGCGTGACCACTTCGCACACCGCATCTCGCGTGAGGAAATCGACCGTACCGACCTGTTCCTGCCGATGACCGCCTCCCACATGCGCGCCCTGCTGCGCATGCTGCCGGCCGGCAAGCGCGCCGAAGTGCACATGTACCGCAGCTTCGACCCGAATCTGCCCAAGCCGAAGCCCGGCCGCGAAGATCAGATCGATCTGGTGGACCCGTGGTACGGCGGCAAGCACGAGTTCGAGGTCGCCATCGACCAGATTGAGGAAGTCGCCCCGTACATCGTCGATTGGGTGGCGAAGCAGCTGTAGGAATCGGCCTGTGGCCGATGCTGTGTGTTTCGCAGTCTTACGACTGCGGGTCTCTACCTCCGTCACCGCTTCGCGGTGCCGCCTCCCTCGTCAGAGGAAGGTACAGAAGATTACCTCCCTCTGTAAGGGAGGTGCTGAGCATAGCGAAGCGGAGGGAGAGACTAACGAGTCGGGTGCCTCAGAACACCAGTTGCACCAGCAACATATATACAATTGTGCCGCCGGCGATTGAAAGCAGCATATTGCGTTTCCATACGTGCAGCAGCACGATGACGGTGCAGGCGATGAGTTCCGGAAGGCCGTGTGAACCGGTCAGAATCGGGGTGTTGCGCAGTGCGTATACCACCAGTAGACCGGTCATCGCATAGGGCAGGACCTGGCCGAAATACTCGATGATGCGCGGCGGCTGCTTGGACTCGGGAAACACCAGAAACGGCAGAAAACGGGTGCACATCGTGCCCAGCACCACCGTCACGATAGTGATTGCGCCTTGCCAGATGGTCATCGTCATCGCGTCTGTCCTTCCTTCTGCTGGTCCGCTGCGTGGCTCATGGCATGGTCTGCCGTGGCTTCCGGGGCGTCGGCGGCCGGCCGCAACACGTCCAGATGCGGGCGTAGCGCGACGAACAGTATCAGCATGGCGATCATTGAGGGAATCATGAAATCATTGGCCCCGAATATCAGCAGGCAGGCCAGTGATGTCAGCACACCGATGACGGCGGACAGTCGCTCGCGATGCTTGCCGTCGAGCCACTGATCGAGGAAGATCACCAGAAACAGCGCGGTCAGTACGAAATCAAGACCGTCGGTATTGAACGGCAGATGCGCGCCGATCAGCCCGCCCAGTGTGGCGCCGGTCACCCAATACAGCTGATTGCACAGCGTAACCCAGAAGTAGAACCAGCCACGGTCGATGCCGGCGGGGATTTTCGCGGTGGAGTTGATGGCAAAAGTCTCGTCGCACATACCGAAAATCAGGTATGGGCGCTTCCAGCCGAGCCCTTTGAATTTGCCGAGCATGGATAGTCCATAAAACAGGTGACGGGCGTTGACCATCAGGGCCAGCAGAAAGCCGGCGAGCGGGTTGAACGCGGAGAGCAGCAGATTCACCGTGACGAATTCCATTGAACCGGCGAAGATGAACGCGCTCATACACATCGGCCATACGAAGGAGAAGCCTTTGGTGCCCATGAGAATGCCATACGAGGCGCCGAGAAACAGGAACCCCAGGCAAATCGGTATGGTCAGCGGAAACGCCGCTTTGAGCGCCGGCAGCCAGGCGTTGGTGTTGGTGTTGGCGGTGTCTGCCATGTGGATGATGTTCTCCTTGTACAACTGGTCTGCCGGCCGATGTTCGCCGATGATGCCATATGCGGTTATACACGCATGGTGTCGATAAACGGGGTGAGGGTGGCGTCGGGACCCTGTGCGCGAAGTCACAGTGTGGAGGATGTCACATCGTCTACGGTGGGATAGTCCTTGTGGCGGGCGCGAACACGTGCTGAGATGAAACCATGAGCACATATCAAGCGGGCCGAATGCTTTCAGACCTGGTCCCGCGAATACGAAAAGACCTCGGTCGCTATGACCGGGGTCTTTAGTGAAGTACCCCCAGAGAGAGTCGAACTCTCGTTGTCAGATTGAAAGTCTGGTGTCCTAACCGTTAGACGATGGGGGCGAACAACTCAAATTACTTTACGGGAGGTTGTTCGGTTATGCAAATCGACGGCATTTCGGCGTGTCGCAATCAGTTCAGGGTAACGGCCTGATAGGTGAAGTCATGAATCACGCGGCCGGCGGCCAGGCCCTTCTTCTCGAAGTTGGTGAGCACGCGGCCCTCGAATCGCTCGGATTCGGTGAAGTCGGCGTGCGGCATATCGGCGGCCATGTCGGCATTGCCCTTGCCCACGTGCTCCAGCGGCAGGCTGACGGTTACGCTGCCCAGGTTCTTCCAGCCATCGAGGCCGTCCATCACCTCGTGCACGTGCAGGGCATAGTCCTCGATGTCGGTGGCGATACGCCAGACGCCGTCTGTGACCAGCGCGCGATGAATGTCGCCGGCCATGGCCTTCTGCACGATGCGGCGCTTGTGGTGCTTCTTCTTGGGCCAAGGGTCGGGGAAGAAGGTCCATACCTCGGCCACGGTGCCGGCCGCGGTCACCTTGAACAGCTCGGGCGCATTGACCTGGGCCACGCGAATGTTGGTCAGCCCCTGCTTGCCGGCGAGCAGCAGCGTGTGGGCCACGCCGGGGTCATAGACCTCTAGAGCAAGGAAGTTCGTCTCCGGGTGGGCTGCGGCTGCTGCCACCACGTTTTCTCCCTGCCCGGTGCCGATTTCCACAATGAGCGGATTATCGTTGCCCCATGCGGACTCCACGAACGCGCGGTCGAGCGTGACGCCTTCGCGCACGTCCAGCAGGTTGCCGGCCGCAATATCCAACAGATATGTGCCGGCATAGTTGTCCCATGCGCGCTGCAGGCGATCGTCCAAACGTCCGGAGCGGCGTACGAAGGAGAGCACCTTGTGCAGGGGGTGCGCCGGTGCCTCGGTGTGGTCTGTGCCCATCGCGGCGACGGGATCGATTGCTGTGGATTCGGGATTGGTCATATATTCCTCGGATTTTCCTTGTGCGCCGCACCGCTGTTCATTCATTAGGTCGATTTGGCGTTCATTAGGTAGGTGGTGTGCGATACCAACCACCATATCAAGCCGTTTACCCGGTGTCCGTGCGGGCCGGCTCCGGGCCGACCTACCTAATGAACGCCAAATCGACCTAATGAATGCAGATATTGCCGGACGACACCACCGTTTTGTGCGATTATGTTCGTGTGATATACTCAAATTGTTTCAAAAGGTAACAAAGCGGACCAAAAGTGAACAGCCGCTGAACTCCCCACGGCCGACACTTGCAACCCGCACAAGGAAAGGTCAACTATGACAGTTCTCGTCACCGGCGGCTGCGGCTACATCGGCGCTCATGTCGTTCACGCACTCCATCAGGCCGGCGAAAAGGTCGTTGTCGTCGACGATCTGAGCTACGGCAAGCCCACTCGCATCGAAGGCTCCCGCCTGTACGGCATGGATATCGCCGCCCCGGGCGCCGGTGAGCGTTTGGCCGAAATCCTCGATGCCGAAGGCGTCGACTCCGTGATCCACTTTGCCGCTCGCAAGCAGGTCGGCGAATCCGTGGAGAAGCCGCTGTGGTACTACCAGCAGAACATCAACGGCATGCTCAACGTGCTCACCGGCATGACCCAGTCCAAGAACGCCAAGAAGCTCGTCTTCTCCTCTTCCGCCGCCACCTATGGTGTGCCGCCGGTCGATGTGGTGCCTGAGGACGTCGTCCCGATGCTGCCGATCAACCCCTACGGCCAGACCAAGCTGTTCGGCGAGTGGATGGCACGCGCCTGCGAGCAGCCGTTCGGCATCCGCTTCTGCGCGCTGCGCTACTTCAACGTGGCCGGCTGCGGTCCGGTGGAGCTTGAGGATCCGGCCATCCTGAACCTCATCCCGATGCTGTTCAATCGCCTCAAGCAGGGCAAGGCTCCCGCCATCTTCGGCGACGACTACCCGACTCCGGACGGCACCTGCGTGCGCGACTACATCCACGTCTCCGACTTGGCCGACGCCCACATCGCCGCCCTCAAGTACCTCGACCGTGACGAGCGCAAGTACGACGCCTTCAACGTCGGCACTGGCGAAGGCACCTCCGTGCGCCAGATCGTCGACGAAGTCAAGAAGGTCACCGGTCTGCCGTTCACCGAGGCTGTCATGGCCCGCCGCGCCGGCGACCCGCCGCACCTGATCGGCTCCCCGAAGCGCATCAACGAGGAGATGGGCTGGCATGCCAAGTACGACGTGGAAGACATCGTCAAGTCCGCGTGGGATGCCTGGCAGGCCAACCCCGAACACCACATCGACGTCGACACCTGGAAGCAGGCTGACTGAGATTGACGGTCACTTTGCGGTGGATGCCGCGAAGCGTTTCCGTCCATAAGGGCGTGGCCGGGGTTCCGGTCGCGCCCTTCGTCGTTTTGTGGATGTTTGTGACAGACGTGTTCGCGTGCTGGTGATAGCAAAAACCTTGAAATTATGCGGAACACGCCGAAGTTTGCATGACTGGCGAATTTCAGTAATATATACATCTGTTGCCTCACACAAGTGAGAACAATGGCCCCGTAGCTCAGTTGGTTAGAGCGCCGCCCTGTCACGGCGGAGGTCACCGGTTCAAGTCCGGCCGGGGTCGCTGGAATGGTTATGAAGCCCGGATTATCCGGGTTTTTGACTGTTCATGGCTCTGTAGCTCAGTTGGTAGAGCGAGCGACTGAAAATCGCTAGGTCAACGGATCGACGCCGTTCGGAGCCACCATAATGAAGCCCCGCCTTGTGCGGGGCTTTTGCATATCCGTCGCGTACCTACTCCGGCGGGGGTTATAGGCCAAAATGGCGGGCTGGCCGGTCAATGCAAAGGCTCGCGTTCGCCAACAACTGTCTTCCTTGCCGCAACTACGCACGCCAACAGCACCAATGCGAACATCAGGTTAAGTAAAGAAACGTGGGTCTTATCCGCGCGTGTCATGGTCGGTGCGATCGTCCGCCCCAGCCGTGTCGGGGCTGTGGCGCTCGTAGAGTCAGTATTGCAGAAAAAGCACCCGCGAAATGCGCGCGCAAAGAGAATCGTGTGGGACGGCACGTGATTTTGCCGATTTTTGACGTGCCGTCCCACAGCGTTCGAAGAACGCCCTCAGAGCTGAGGGCAAAGAACGGCTCTATTCTGCGGTTCTCGGCTTATGTCATGCGGGATAGCAGATACGTCAAACGATTGATGTATCTGCTATCCCACACTTCTGTGGGACGGCAGATGAACAATGGTAAAAACCGCGTGCCGTCCCACAGAAACGGAGTCAGGCCTGCCACCATTGGCGCAGGGGATACCACTTGCCGTCCGGGTGGCCCACGCGATCCGGCTTGACGGCCAAGAACTGGTGGATCTGGATGCCGTCGAGCTCGAAGTTCAGAGCGCAGGCGGCCATGTACATACCCCATACCTTGGCGCGTTCAAAGCCGACCTGCTTGACCGCGTCGTCCCAATGCTCGGAGAGGTTCTGGTTCCAGTGATGCAGGGTGAGCGCGTAGTGCTGGCGCAGGTTCTCCTGATGCACCACGTTGAAGCCGGCGTCATGGATGCACGATTCGATGAAGCCGGGCGCGCCGAGATCACCGTCCGGGAAGATGTAACGGTCGAGGAATTCGTCGGTACCGGGCTTGCCGTGAGGCTTGTCATGGCTGATGGTGATCTGGTGGTTCAGCAGTCGGCCCATCGGCTTCAGAAGGCGGAACATCTCTTCGAAGTAGCTCTGGTAGTTCTTGACGCCTACGTGCTCCATCATGCCGATCGAGCAGATACCGTCGAAGTCGTGCTCAGGCACCTCGCGGTAGTCCTGCACACGCACTTCGGCCAGATCCTGCAGCCCTTCACGGGCGATCCATTCGTTGGCGTACGCGGCCTGTTCCTTGGAAAGGGTGACGCCGAGCGCCTTGATACCGCGACGGGCGGCGGTGATGACCATCGAACCCCAGCCGCAGCCGATGTCCAGTAAGCGCTGGCCGGGCTGCAAGTCCAGTTTGTCGAGAATCAGGCGCAGTTTGTTGGCCTGTGCGTCTTCAAGGCTCATGTGTTCGTTGTCGAATACCGCGCAAGTGTAGGTCATGGAGGATCCAAGGAAGTCGGCGTAGAACTCGTTGGACATGTCGTAGTGGAAGCTGACGGTTTCCGAATCGGCCTTTTCGGTGTGCGGCATCAGGCCACGCTTGATACGGGCGAACTTGCTCGGGCCCTCGGTGGCGGGCACCGGCGGCTTCTTGAAGCCATGGCTCAGGATGCCGGCAGATACGCGGGCAATTGATGTGGGAGTGAGTGGGCGAACGTATTTGGACAGCGACACCAGCTTGCGCATCGCCGGATACGGGTCGGCGTAGTCAATGCCGTCCACGTCGAAATCGCCCAGAATGTATGAGCGCACGATGCCGATTTCATTCGGGTGCGCGAGTAGCTGGTACATGCAGTTCGGCGTGGCGATTTTGACCTTCAAATCCGCGTCTGCCGGGCCGAAATGCGAGCCGTCGAAAGCGTCGATACGAACGGGAGTGGCGGGGTCGAGAAACAGGGACGCCATCTCGCCGACCGTCATAGCCTTGTCATTTGCCATTATCTACCTCATTCTCTTATGATGATCACCCCAACTGTCGAGGTATCTTAGTCCTCTTCAGGAGACTGAAACCGTTGAATACACCATCTGGTGAACCAGTTCGCGTTCGGCTGATGAAGCACGAATGGAATTAGGCATCTCGCATATTGATTGCGCTACGCGCGAAGTAAGCGGATGAGAGACGAGTTTCTCGGAGAGCGTCAGATGACTCCGGAAAATGGTCTTATCGTTGAGATTTCGGGCGATGGAACTGGTTTGGTCAATGGACAATAATTCGACAAGTGCGGAATTCCGCCATTTCTTGCCATTATTATCAGTGTTGTTCTTTCAGCGTGTTTTCAGGTGAATGCTCATGCGCGGAGTAGACTGGGGAACCGTTGGACCACTCAAAGACAGAGTGGACCACCAGTTAAGACACTAGCTCAAAAGGAGAGCCCCTATGGTGTACCGCATGATTTTCAACCAGACTGCATACTTCGGACGTGGCGCGATCAAGGAGATTCCGGCCATCGCCAAGCAGCACGGCTTCACCAAGGCATTTATCGTCACCGACCCGGTGCTGCTGGAGACCGGCACCGCCGAGAAGGTCACCAAGGTTCTGGATGAGGCCGGCCTGCCGTACGAGGTGTTCTCCAACGTCAAGCCGAACCCGCCGGTCGAGTGCATCAAGGACGGCGTCGCCAAGTTCGCCGAGTCCGGTGCGGACTTCCTGATCGGCCTGGGCGGTGGCTCCCCGCAAGACACCTGCAAGGGCATCGGCATCATCACCGCCAACCCGGAGTTCGCCGACGTGCTTTCTCTGGAAGGCGTCGCGGATACCAAGAACCCGTCCGTCCCGATCTTCGGCGTGCCGACCACCGCCGGCACCGCCTCGGAGACGACCATCAACTACGTGGTCACCGACACGGCCAACAAGCGCAAGTTCGTGGCTGTCGACCCGCACGACATCCCGATCGTCGCTTTCGTGGACCCGGATCTGACCGACTCGATGCCGCGCGGCCTGAAGGTCGCCACCGGACTTGACGCCCTGACCCACGCCATCGAGGGTTACATTACCCCGGGTGCCTGGAGCCTGTCCGACTGCCTGTCCATGCAGACCATCCGCATGATTGCCAAGAACCTGGCCAAGTCCGCCGACGGCGACATTCCGGCCGGCGAGCAGATGGCCTACGCGTCCTACATCACCGGTATGGCCTACTCCAACGTGGGCCTCGGTCTGGTGCACGGCATGGCTCACCCGCTGGGCGGCCGTCTGGGCGTGGCCCACGGTGTGGCCAACGGTATTCTGCTGGCCCCGGTCATGGAATACAACAAGGACTTCACCGGTGAGAAGTACCGCGACATCGCCGATGCGTTCGGTGTTGAGGACGCCTACACCGGCGACCTGGAGAAGGTGCGCGAAGAGGCCGTGCAGGCCGTCCACAAGCTGACCGTGGATCTGAAGAACCCGACCACGATTTCCGAAGTGGGCGCCACCGAGGCCGACCTTGAGCCGCTGGCTCACGATGCCTTCAACGACGTGTGCACCCCCGGCAACCCGCGTCAGGCAACCGAAGAGGACATCCTCGCGATTTACAAGTCGCTGATGTGATCAGTCAATGACAGTAAACATTAGCTCCCTCTGATGAGGGAGCTGTCAGCGTAGCTGACTGAGGGAGAGAAGTTGCGGCGTAGCCGCTGAATAATAGGTATCGGCCTGCGTCCGATTCAATGTTTTAGCGACTGCGTCGCAGTCTCTTCCTCAGTCTCACTTCATTCGACAGCTCCCTTATCAGAGGGAGCTTGCATAAGCAGAGGGGGCTCGTATATCTAGCTACTTTTCGTGCTTTTCGTCGTAGACTTCGTCGGTGGGGGTCTCGTCGTACAGCTGCTTGCCTTGCGCCTCCGCCAGTTCCATCTGCTCGTTGATCCACGCGGCTTCAGCCGGATTGATATCCGCGGAATTCAGCACTTTCTGCCACACCGGGTAGAACATATGCATCGCCGGATACATGGCGGTGAACAACACCTCCGGCTTATGCGTGCGCGTATGTTGCGGATGCGCATCAAACGTATTCTTAAAACGTCGCATGTAGTTCAGGAACGAACTCAACGACGTATCCATCCGTCGCGCACTCATCGCGGCGATCATGCGCGGCGAGTACACGGTTTTCAGATCCTTGCCCATCAGATGCAGGGAAATATCGATATCCTCATGCATCACATCGGCCTTATCCCGGCAGACCTCATTCACAATCTGATGCCAGGCCGAAGCGCGCAAGGCCATATTCGAGCCGAACAGCAGCGGCTGGCCGCCATCGGCACGGTAGATTCGCTTGCGTAAGGAATTGTCGCCTTTCAACCCGAAATGGCGTGAGGGCATGTCGTAATACATCACCGGACCAGTGGCACCCATCGCGGCCGGGTCTTCGGTGAAGATGCCGGAGACCACCTCCACCCAGTCAGGCCGGATCATACAGTCGGCGTCAAAACGGCCCAGCACATCGCCGGTCGCGGCGTTCAGGCCAAAGTTGCGGGTGGGAATCAGCCCCTGTTCATCGTTCTGGTGCAACAGTTTGACCGGGGCCTCAGGATGTTCGGCAATGAACTGTTCGACAACCGCACAGGTGTTGTCCGTAGAACGATTGTCCACCACCAGCACCTCATGCGGCATGATGGTCTGACGGGTGGCGTTCAGCAGGCAGTCGCGGATGCGTTCGGCTTCGTTCCACGCTGGGATGATGATCGAAACGTTGAGCATAACATCAACAATAGAAAAGCGGGTGTACGCCGCCGGCGTATCCGAGCTTCAAACCCCTCGCTACAATGGGGAGCCATGAGCGAACGCGTGCGAAACGTAAACAGCACCGACACGTTGAGAACCGGTGCCGCAGAGGCCGGGGCAGACCCGGACGACGAGAATCGTATCGACTTTGGTACTTTGTTCCCCGCCAAGGGAGATTCCCGTAGGCCACCGGAATGGTTCGGCCGCGCGCTGCTGTATGTGGCCCTCGCCGTCATCGTATTCATGTTCTGCTGGCGCTCGTGGGGCGACATCTCCTATCTAGTGCTCGACATCATCATCTCGCTGTTCCTGGCGCTGGCCGTCGAACCGTTGGTGGTGGCGCTGGTGGCTCATGGCTGGAAGCGTGGCGTGGCTTCCGCCGTCAGCTTGGTGGGCGTGGCCGTGGTCGTGGGTGTGCTGCTCACGCTATTTGGCAACATGTTCGTACAGCAGATGATTGCCATGGTCCGCGGTTTGCCGGCCATGTATGAGCAGATTCGTGAGTTCGTGGACCAGTATGCCACGTTCAAGATGCCGGAAATCAGCAATCTCGGCATGGAAATCTTCAACAATATCCAGACCTCGTGGGTCACCGATTTTGCCGGTACCGCCATGAGTACGGTGGGCGGCCTGTTCTCCTTCCTGCTGAACCTCATGACCGTGGTCATGACCACGTATTACATCTCCGCCGCCGGCCCCAAACTGCGCCGCTCCTTCTGCCAGTGGCTGGCCCCCAACACGCAGCGCCGATTCCTGCTGGTGTGGACCGTGGCCCAAGGCCAGATTTCGTCCTTCCTGTTCTCCCGTTCGATTCTGGCGTTGATCAACGCCACCTGCACTGCCATCTTCTTAGAGATTCTGCATGTGCCCTACTGGCTGCCGTTGGCCCTGTTCTGCGGCGTGGTATCCCAGTTCATCCCCACGGTCGGCACCTATATCGGCGGCGCGCTGCCGGTGCTGTTCGCTTGGGGCAACCGCGGATGGACGTACGCCGTGGCGGTGCTGGTGTTCATCATCGTCTACCAGCAGATCGAGAACCTGATTCTCTCGCCGAGGATTTCGCAGCGCACGATGGATATCAACGCGGCCGTCGCCTTCCTCGCGGTGCTGGCGTTCGGCTCGCTGTTCGGCGCGTTTGGCGCGTTCCTGGCGCTGCCGGTCACCGCATCGCTGCAGGCCATCTTCCGTGCGTACACCAAGCGCTATGAGCTGATTGACTCACCACTGATGAACGATCCGACTCCGGAGAAGAAGTCCAAGATCGTCGAGGCGTCCGAAGCGTTCGGCGAGCATGTGCTGCAGCCGATCGGCGAGCACATGCCGCGTGCGGCCAAGGGGTCCACCAGCCGTGTGCCGATGAATGAGGAACTGCGTTTGCTGCAGGAACAGATCTATGCGATTCCGCCACACGAGACGAAAGAATCCGATTTGGACGATTCCGCCACCGTGGCGATTCCGCAGCGTGGTGCCGCGGATACGCAGCAGTCTGAGCAGCCCAAGCAACGCAAGCAAACCAAGCAGTCTGATCAATCTGCCTCCAGCAATCCTAGGGCGGGGTGGCGCTGATGACCCTGCTTTCCGTACTCGATATTCTTCTGGTAATCGTCGGTGGTGCCGGCATGATATATCAGGGACTGTGCATCGTGATGTCCCTGTTCGCCAAGCCCGTGCGCTTCCCCGACGCCCCGATGACCAACCGGTATGCCGTACTGATCTCCGCGCGCAACGAAGAAAACGTGATCGGCAACCTTATTGGGTCGATTCGCGATCAGACCTACCCGTCCGACCTCATCGACATCTGGCTGGTGGCCGACAACTGCACCGACAACACCGCCGACGTGGTGCGGTCTTTGGGCTGCCATGTGGTGGAACGCCACAATCTTGAACTGGTTGGCAAGGGATATGCGCTGACGTATCTGTTGGGGCATATGCTCGACATCGGTGTGGCCGATGATTATGAGGCCTACTTCGTGTTCGATGCCGATAACAAGCTGGACAAGCACTACTTCGAGGAAATGAACAAGGCGTTCTGCTCCGGATTCAAGATTCTGACCAGCTACCGTAATTCGGTGAATCTGGCGGATAACTGGGTGTCTTCTGGTTCTGCGCTGTGGTTCATCCGTGAATCGCGATTCCTGTCTAACTCGCGTATGATTCTCGGTTCCTCTTGCCATGTGGGCGGTACGGGATTCATGTTCTCCCGCGAGGTGATGAAGCGGAACAAGGGATGGAAGTTCCACCTGCTCACTGAAGATCTTGAATTCACTATGGATTCGATTCTGCATGGCGACCGCATCGGCTATTGCGGTACTGCGATCCTCTACGACGAGCAGCCGGTTACCTTCTCGCAAAGTTGGCGTCAGCGTTTGCGTTGGAGCAAGGGATTCCTGCAGGTATTCCGTTATTATGGCTCGGCATTGCTGAAACGCGCGGTTCGCGAACGTGATTTCTCCTGCATCGACTTCACCTTGATGCTGTGTCCGTTTACCGTGTTGGGCGTGATTCGCGCGGTGATGGGCTTGCTGTTCGCCGCGTGTGGCTTCGTGAGTTGGTCGAGCCAGCTGCAATCGCTGGCCGGTTGGTCCAGCGGCATCATCACATCGGTGTTGGGTCTGATGGCATTGGCTGCATTGACCATCATTGTCGAGCACGACCAGATCGGTGCCACGAACAAGGAGCTGCTCGCCTATGTGCTCAGCTTCCCGATTTACATGCTCAGCTACGTGCCGATTTCCTTCCAGGCCATCTTCGCCAAAGCCCAGTGGAAGCCCATCGCACATAAGGGCTGACCGAGTCCGCTAGTCCGGAGCTGCTCAGCGGGGCAATCCAACAGCAACCCGGGGGTGCTGCGCTGAGGGTTGACTGGTGGGCTAGAGTAGATGCATGAGCTTAGACAATACTCAAAGGAATGTCGGATTTCAGCCGCCGATGATGCCAGCCGCCGCTCCCGCGTCTTCGCAGTCGCAACAGCCACAGCCGCAAGCATGGCCGCCGAACCCGAATACGGCGGTGTCCATTCGCGGCCTGTTCAAGCACTTCGACCGGAAGATCGCCGTCAACGGGCTCGCGCTTGACATTCCAATCGGCTCGTTCTACGGACTGGTGGGCCCTAACGGCGCCGGCAAAACCACCACGCTCAATATGGTGACCGGTCTATTGGTGCCGGACGCCGGCACCGCCATGATTCTGGGCCATGACGTGTGGAGCGACGTGAACACGGCCAAGCGCATGATCGGCGTCATGCCCCAGCCCGACCAGATCTTCGACCGACTGACCGGTTTGCAATTGCTCGTCTACTCCGGCATGCTGCGCGGCATGAGCCGCGAGGAGACCACGCGCCGCGCCCAGGACCTGCTCAATGCTTTCGACTTGGCCGGGGCCGCCAACACGATGGTCACCGATTACTCGGCCGGCATGACCAAGAAGATCTGCCTGGCCTCCGCGATGATTCACAGCCCGCGCATTCTGGTCTTGGATGAGCCGTTTGAATCCGTGGACCCGGTGTCCAGCGCCAACCTCAAAGACATTCTCATCGAATACGCGAAGACTGGCGGCACGGTGATCATCTCCTCACACGTGATGGCATTGGTCGAAAAGATGTGTACGCATGTGGCCGTAATCAACGACGGTCTGGTATGCGCGGCCGGCACGGTGGACGAGGTCGCTGCTGGCGAAGAACTCGAAGACCGCTTCCTGCAACTAGTCGGTGGCCGCCACGAAGCCGCCCATCTCGCGTGGCTCGATGGCGGGCAGGCCCAAGCCCAAGCACCAACTTCGGCCCAGACGATTCAGCCGATTCTGCCTACGCCCGCCACACCCACCGATGAGGCCCGCCAATGATCAAGACCGCCATCACCCTGGTCCGCCTGCGCTGGACGCTCACGCTCGCCACCCTGCGAAAATCGGCGTGGCAGACCGTCGCCTATGTCTTTTCCGCCGTACTCGCGGCCGGCACCATCATCGGCACCGGCGTGCTCGCATGGTTCATCGGCATACTGCCGCCCTTCACCGTGAACGCGGATGGCTTTCCGCTGAACATCCTTGGTTCCGGAGGCATCGTCAACATAGTCGTCGTGCTGGTCGGCGCGACCATGACCATCTTCATCGGCTTCATCCAGCTCATGATGCTTGGCGAAGGCTCCACCATGAACCCACGCAAATTCGCGCTCTACGGCATCGCCGACCGCAACCTGCAATTCGGCTTGCTGCTTTCCGGCCTGTCCGGCATCCCCGCCCTTACCGGCGTGGCCTCACTGATGCTCTGGACACTGGCCTATCGGCATATGGGACCAGCCGTAATCATCAGTTCCCTCCTCGCCGCAGTGCTGGCCGTCATCACCATGATGAGCATCTCCAAACTGCTCATCGCCCTATCCACCACGCTGGTGACCAGCAAACGCGGCAAAGGCGCGTTCTATATCTTCATCGTGCTGACGTTCGTTATCATCTGTCAGTTGCCGAACATTCTGGTCAACTCCGGCGTGGCCTTCAGCCTCAACACCGAAACCTGGGGTGCGGCGACCACCATCGTCGCATGGACGCCGTTCGGCGCGGCCTTCCAACTACCGTTCGACGCGCTTACCGGAGCCTGGGCGGTGCTGCTCGCCCGCATCGCCATCCTTGCCGTCACATGGATTGTCTGCTTCGCCGTCTGCACCTGGTGTCTGAGACATGAACGGCTCACCATCGGCGCAAACAGTCCGTCCGAGACCGCCAAAGGCATCGGCGCATTCGCATGGATGCCCGATTCGGCATCCGGCGCGGTTTCCGCACGCCTGATCACCTATCTCAAACGAGACCCCCGTCAAGCCATGACCTTCGCCATGCCGGTCCTGTTCCTGATCATCTTCGCCTTCCAGGCACACGGCATCAGCGCGGTCGTCTGGCAGTCGCTGATCTGGTGCGGCTGGTTCATGTCCGTCGTGGAAAGCAACGGGCTCGCATATGACGGCCGCGGCTTCACCATGGAAGTCATCGCCGGCGTGCGTGGCCGGACCGACAGAATCGGCCGCGTACGCGTCTACGTCGGCATCATGGTCGTCTACATGGTGCTGCTCTATCTCGCCGGCATCGTGCTGGTCGGCGCACTGACCGGACGCTGGGCGCAGCCCGATGACCTCGCTACCGGCCTGATCTTCCTCGCCACGGGCATGGGCATCGCCTTGAGCGGACTGGGCGTGGCCGAAGTCACCTCCTGTGTACTGATGTACCCGGTCGCCTCAATGGACAAGCCGTTCTCCGCGCCTCAAGGCCGCGCCATGGCCCAAGGCTTCTTCCCGTTCGTCTACATGCTTGGCAGCCTGCTGCTCATGCTGCCCACTGGCATCGTGGCGCTGGTCATGCTGCTGACAGGAGCCGAAGGCGGCATGTGGCTGGCGATTATTCCGGTCGCGCTGGCCAATGGCATCGGCATTCTGGCACTCGGGACATGGCTGGGCGGTAAGCTGATGGATGCGCGAATGCTCTCGATTGTGGCAACACTCGACTCGTTCGCCTCATTGCAGAAATGATTGCCTTGGCATAAGGAGCACGATGGTATCTACAGCGGTATCACGCCGTCAGCGACGTGAAGCGCAACGGCGGACCCAACGATCGCATCGCCGAACACTGACCGTCATCATTTCCGCACTGACCACCATCGCCCTGTTCGCGGGGTACTGCGCCGCCGACATCACCGACGTGGCCCCCGGATTGTTGACGTTAAAACCTGTCACCGCACCTGTTTTCGCCAATCCGGCCACCGCCAAATCAGGCGGCACCATCGCCGGTGCCCTGAACGCGAACAAGGCCATTGATTCCACGGCCGCTTCTGCGCTGGTCAACGAATTGCTGTCCGCGCAAGGCGTGGGAAACGATACGTCGGTGATCATTGAAGACGCCCAAGGCACCGTCGCCGCCGAACACGAGTCGAACACTCCACGCGAGCCTGCATCCACACTGAAAACGCTGACCGCGCTCGCCGCCTCATCCACCCTGAATATGGCATCCACCTTGGATACCCAAGTGTTCCTCACCCAATCCGATGACGGCACCAATACGTTGACCCTCAAAGGCAATGGCGACATGCTGCTGTCTGCAGGCGATTCCGACGCCAACCATACCAACGGACGTGCCGGTCTGAACACCTTGGCCAAGGCCACCGTGGCCGCGCTCGCCCAGCGAGGCATCACTTCCGTCAATCTCGAGTACGACGACACCCTATTCGGCGACTCACGCATTCCCGCAGGTCTGTCGGAAGGTGGCGCGGTTTTAAGCGACTACACCGTCTACTTCACGCCGGTCTCATCAATGGCGATTGATGGAGGCCGCCAACACACCGCCGATACGCCTGCGCCGGCCGACCCCGATGATTCGGCCGGCTACCCGGAACTGTCCCAGCACACCGCCAGCGACGTGGCCACGAAATTCGCCGAACTGCTCCAATCGAACGGTGTGGCCGTTACCGGAGACGTGACGGCAAACACCGCTCCATCCGGCGAAACGCCTTTGGCTTCGGTGAGTTCGGCAACACTGTCCGAAATCATGGCATACACGTTACGGCATTCGGACAATACGCTGGCCGAGGAGTTCGGCAGACTCACCGCTTTGGCGAAATCAGCGACAAACAGTCCTGAAGGCGGCACGGAGGCGGTCAAATCCACTCTGAACGATCTCGGTCTCGATACATCCGGTCTGACCATGGCCGATTGCTCCGGTCTGTCTCCCGGCTCCCGGCTCACCGTACGCACGCTGGCGGCCGTCCAACAACGTAATCTGACCACCAAGAGTGGCGCGGCCGGCGCGGAAGGTCTATCCATCGCGGGATTGGTGGGCACGGCGCAGGATCGGTATACGGATGATGCCGTGGCTGGTCTGCTGCGCGTCAAAACCGGCAGCCTCGGCACGGTTGCGTCGATGGCCGGCAATGTGTCCCGCACCAATGGGGGAGCGTTGTCGTTTGCCGTGGTGGTCAACAATCCTGAGGATTATGCCGCCGCGCGTAGCGCCATCGACTCGTTCATCACCAAGCTCGCGGGGCTGTGAAAGACCCATCAAGTGCCATCAAAGGCTACAAAGGCCGTAAACGTCCATAAACGCACGAGTACACATAACCAGAAAAAGGGTGGTGAGTACATGGCATATTCCGCACGATTGCGCAAGGCCGTAGGCGCGGTCCGCGCAACGCTGAGCGCTGTGGAACTATGCGATGTGCAGGCTCCCGAATTCGCGCAGCATGGGGACCATGCCGTTGCCGCCGATGCGCCGCTCGTGCTCGTGGCCTGTTCAGGCGGGCGCGATTCGATGGCACTGGCCGCGGTGAGCCATATCGTATGCACGTCCATGGGCGTGCGTTGCGGTGCCGTGATTGTGGATCACGGCTTGCAGGAGGGTTCCGAACAGGTCGCCGGCGAGGCTGCGAATCGTTGCCGTGCGTTGGGACTGGGCCCGGTCATCGTGCGCAACGCAACCGTGCAGGCACGCGGTGAGGGCCTCGAAGCGGCCGCGCGGCAGGCCCGGTACAACGAGCTGTGCGCCGCGGCGCGTGAATCAGGTGCCATTGCCGTGCTGTTGGCCCACACTATGGACGATCAGGCGGAAACCGTATTGATCGGACTGCTGCGCAGCCGTGGCGTGGATGCGTTGGCCGGCATGCCGCAGGTCTTCACACGCAGTGGCGTGACTTTTGCGCGGCCGCTGCTTACCCTTACTCGAGCCGAGACCACCGGCATCTGTGAAGACTTAGGTGTGGAATATTGGGATGACCCCACCAATGGCGATGCGGTAGACGGCGAGTTGCCGAACGACTATCCGTTGCGCTCGCGGGTGCGCCATGACCTGCTGCCGGCCATCGAGCGATTCGCTGGATTCAATGTCGCCCGCCATTTCGCTGAAAGCGCACGGTTGGCCAGAATGGATAAGGAGTATCTGGATCAGCGATCCGACGAGGTGATGGGGGAGGCGGTTACGACAGTTGATTGGCCGGCATCGTCGGCAGCGGTATCGACCGATACGCCACGAGCCTGTGCGGCAGGCGATACCAACGATTCGAGCCATGGTGTCGGCCTGATGATCAGCGTCAGACGTATTGCACGTGAGCCAGAGGCGATTCGGTTGCGGGTCATCGCTCATGCGCTGAGCCAAGCCGGTGTGAACGCCAGTGCCGCCCAGATTGCCGCCATCGACCGGCTGGTCGTCGATTGGCATGGCCAAGGCGGCGTCTCACTTCCCAGAGGTTATTCAGCCAATCGCAAGAAACACGTCATTCGCGTGTGCCAAGATGGTGCGCATGCGAATCGCTGACGTTGAGGAAGATATTGACCACGAGCTGGTCAGCAAAGAACAGATCGATGCCAAGATCCACGAGATGGCCGCTCTCGCGAGCGAGGATTACCGCGATAAGAATCCGCTGCTCGTTGCGGTGCTGAAAGGGGCCGTGAATACGCTGGTCGCATTCACCCAGGCCATGAGCATTCCTGTACAGATCGACTTCATGAGCCTGTCGAGCTATGGCTCGGGCACAGTGTCGAGCGGTGAGGTCACAGTCAGGCAGGATTTGTCCGCCGATGTTCGCGGACGGCACATCTTGATTGTGGAGGATATTGTTGATTCAGGACACACGCTCGCGTGGCTGGTCACAGAACTGAAACGTCGTGGTGCCGCTTCCGTGGAGGTCTTCGCTTTGCTGAGCAAGCCCTCCCGCCGAGAGGTGGACGTTGATGTGAAGTACGCCGGCTATGAGATTCCGGACGAGTTCGTCGTCGGCTTCGGCCTCGACTTTGACGAACGCTACCGCAACCTCGATTCGATCGCGGTCCTCAAGCCGTCCGTCTACCAAGGAGTGCAAGCATGAGCTTCCCGCAAGGGCCGGGTAACGGCAATAATCCGAACCCGAACAACAACCGTAACAACGGCAACCCGTTCACTAACCCGTTCAACCGTGGCAATAACGGGAACAATGGCAAAGGCAACAACAACGAGAACCGCCCGATATGGCAGTCCCCTTGGCTATGGGGTGCCGTGCTCGTGGTCATGGTCGTGCTGATGTTCCAGATGTTCGCCGGCGGTGGCACCAAAACCATCGACACCAAAGATGGTTTCGCACTGATCAATCAGGGCAAGGCCACGTACGCCGAGATTACGGACAACAAGCAGGTCGTCCGCCTTAAGCTGAAGAACGACTACACCAAGAAGAATGCCGACACCGGCAAGGTGACCAACTACGGCAAGAACGTGCAGTTCTACTACACCTTCGCGCAGGGCGCCCAAGTGGCCAAGGCCGTGGAGAACGGCAACCTTGAGAAGGGCTGGACCTCGAACATCGAGCAGACCAGCATGCTGAGCTACCTCGTCACCTCGATCCTGCCGTTCATCATCTTCTTCGCCCTGTTCTGGTGGCTGATGAGCCGGATGGGCGGCGCCGGCGGCATGCTCGGCATGGGCGGCAGGAAGAACAGCGGCAAACTGCTCGACGGGCAGACCCCCACCACCAAGTTCGCCGATGTGGCCGGTGAAGACGAGGCCGTGGCCGAAGTCGAGGAGATCAAGGACTTCCTCAAGGATCCGTCCAAGTACAAGGCGCTGGGTGCGCGCATTCCGCGCGGCGTGCTGCTGTACGGCCCTCCCGGCACCGGTAAGACGTTGCTGGCCCGAGCCATCGCAGGCGAGGCCGGCGTGCCGTTCTACTCGATGGCCGGCTCCGACTTCGTCGAAATGTTCGTGGGTCTCGGTGCCTCCCGTGTGCGCGACCTGTTCGATGAGGCCAAGAAGAACGCCCCCGCCATCATCTTCATCGACGAGATCGATGCTGTGGGCCGCAAGCGCGGTTCCGGCATGGGCGGTGGCCACGACGAACGCGAACAGACGCTGAACCAGCTGCTCGTCGAGATGGACGGCTTCGACAACGACACCAACCTCATCATCATCGCCGCCACCAACCGTCCCGATGTGCTCGACCCCGCCCTGCTGCGTCCGGGCCGATTCGACCGGCAGGTGGGCGTGGCGGCCCCCGATCTGGAAGGCCGTGAGGCGATCCTGAGGGTGCATGCCAAGGGCAAGCCGTTCGTGCCGGACGTCGACCTGCACATGGTCGCCGTGCGCACGCCGGGCTTCACCGGTGCCGATCTGGCCAACGTGCTCAACGAAGCCGCCCTGCTGTGCGCCCGTGCCGGTGCCCAGTTGATTGACAACCGCGCCATCGACGAGGCCATCGACCGTGTTCAGGCCGGACCGAAGCGCAAGTCCAAGGGCATGGCTCTGGAAGAGCTGCGCAACACCGCATACCACGAGGGTGGTCATGCGCTGGTGGCCGCCGCCCTGAACAACACCGATCCGGTGACCAAGGTGACGATTCTGCCGCGAGGCCGCGCCCTCGGCTACACCGCCGTCATGCCGACCTCCGACCGCTACTCGCAGTCGCGCAACCAGCTGCTCGACCAGATGGCCTACGCGATGGGCGGTCGCACCGCCGAGGAAATCGTCTTCCATGACCCGACCACCGGTGCCTCGAACGATATCGAGAAGGCTACGAGCATCGCCCGTACGATGGTGATCGAATACGGCTTCTCCGACAAGCTCGGCGCCATCAAGTGGGGTTCCGACGACGATCAGACCACCGTGATGGACGGTCTGCAGCCGCGCAAATACTCCGACCGCACCGCCGAAGTGATTGATGACGAGGTGCTCAAGCTGGTGGAAACCGCCCACACCGAGGCGTGGACCATCATCAACGACAACCGCGATATACTCGATGAGTTGGTCCGCCAGCTGCTGGTCAAGGAAACTCTGAACGAGAAGGAGCTTGCGGAGATCTTCGCGCCGATCAAGAAGGCGCCGGTCCGCCCGGTGTGGCTGTCCAACGACCGCCGCCCCGACTCGGACAAACCGCCGGTGGAGATTCCCGAAAGCCTCAAGCGCTCGGTCGGCATGAAGCCGGAAGAGTAGACACGATGACGATTCGGCCCGACCTGTCCATGTGGTTTCTCACGTACGCAGGCCGGGCCGACGTCGTTGTGGACAATGACATGGTGAACGAAACGATTGGGAGGGATCAGATGAATGAAAACGGGAAGTCCTCATACGACGAGGAAGGCGTGCGCGAAGCCGTACGCCTGTTCCTGAAGTCGATTGGCGAGGATCCCGAGCGCGAGGGACTGGTGGAAACGCCTGACCGTATCGCCCGCGCGTGCCGCGAGCTGTTCGCCGGTCTGCAGGCTTCCCCGGCCGATGTGCTGGAGAAGCACTTCGACGTGGATACCGACGAGCTGGTGCTGGTCAAGGACATCGAACTGTATTCGGTGTGCGAGCATCACCTGCTGCCGTTCCACGGCGTGGCCCATGTGGGCTATATTCCCGCCAAGGACGGGGTGATGGGGCTGAGCAAGCTCGCCCGACTGGTCGAGGTGTATGCTCGCCGGCCGCAGGTGCAGGAGCGTTTGACCCAGCAGATCGCCGACGCGCTGGTCGAGTATGCGGGCGCACGTGGTGTGATTGTGGTGACCGAATGCGAGCACCTGTGCATGTCGATGCGCGGCATCAAGAAGTCTTCCGCCCGCACGGTGACCTCTGCGGTGCGCGGCATGCTGCGCAATCCGGCCACCCGAGCCGAAGCCATGAGCCTCATTTTGGATAAATAGTGTCTACTAAGCTCCCTCATCATAGGGAACTCACTTGGGACCTACATAGAAGGGGAAACATAATGACTGATTTGCAGGCGTTGCATGACACTACGCACACCATGGTGATGGGTGTGCTCAACATCACCGAGGACTCGTTCTCGGACGGCGGCCTGTGGCTGGACCCGGCCAAGGCGGCCCAACACGGGCGCGACATGATGGCCGCCGGCGCGGCCATCATCGACATCGGAGCCGAATCCACGCGCCCCGGCGCCAAGCGCGTTGCCGAGGCCGACGAGCTGGCCCGCATCACCGGTGCCGTCAAGACATTGATTCCGGCCGGTGCCGTACTGTCCATCGACACCACGCGCGCATCCGTGGCCGCCGCTGCGCTGAGCGAGGGCGCCCAGATCATCAACGACGTTTCCGGTGGCACGCTGGATGCCGAACTGCCGCATGTGGTCGCCGACCACGACTGCCTGTACATCGTGCAGCATTGGCGCGGTTGGCTCGCCGGCTCCAAGGGCGCGAACCCCGATCAAGACACCTCCGTCTACGAGCACGGTGTATTGACCGACGTACACGACGAACTCATGCGCCAAGTCGACGGTGTGCTGGCCGCCGGCGTAAAGCCTGAGCGCATTATCATCGACCCGGGCCTGGGCTTCTCCAAGCCCGGCATCGAGCACAACCTGCCGCTGCTGACCGGGCTCGAGACCTTCCGCGCCACTGGATATCCGGTGCTGATTGGCCAGTCCCGCAAGCGCTTCATTTCGGCGATGCTTACCGGGGCGGGTACTGCCGGTGCTGATGGCCCGACCATGGCCCAGCGCGATGACGTGACCGCAGCCTTGTCCGCCCTGTCCGCCGAGCACGGCGCATGGGCCGTGCGCGTACACGATGTGGCCAAAAGCCGCGCCGCCGTCATCGCCGGCAACACCTGGCGCGAATACGCATGATTCCCCTGGCTCCCTGTTTTTGGTTGCTTCTAGGTCTTGGCTCCCCTCGGGCGAGGGGAGCTGGCGCCGAAGGCGACTGAGGGGGAGCATTTGAACAGAAAGCCTTACCAATGGACACCATCACACTTACCGGCGTACATGCCAACGGCACCCACGGTGTGCTCACCTTTGAACACGAACGGCCACAAACCTTCGTCGTGGACGTCACCCTGCACCTTGATCTGGCCGCCGCCGGCCAATCCGACGATCTCAATGACACCATCGATTACGGCCGCGTGGCCAAGGATATCGTGGCTGTCATCGAAGGCCCTCATGTGGACCTGATCGAGCGTCTGGCCCAACGTATCGCGGATAAGATTCTTGCCGATGCGCCGGCCGTCGCCTCCATCGACGTCACCGTGCACAAGCCTCACGCGCCCATCGTCGTGGCTTTTGCAGATGTATCGGTCTCCATCTCGCGCGTGCGTGCCACCGATAATGGACGCACTGCTGAAAAGCATGCCATCCATAACGCGGTGGTGGCCTTGGGGGGCAATGTGGGCGAGGTGGAATCCACCTTGCGAGCCGCCGTTCGGGAGATTGACGCGCTGCTTGGCACACAGGTGACCGGTATTTCGCCGCTTTACCGCACGGCCGCGTGGGGAATGGCTGACGGTACGCCGGATTTCCTGAACGCCGTGGTGGAGCTTGGAACCACAATGGGCAGCCACGAATTGCTCGCCGCGTTGCAAAACATCGAAGCGAACCATGGGCGAATTCGTGAGAATCATTGGGATTCCAGGCCGTTGGACTTGGACATTATCGACTTTGATGGCATCACCAGCGCGGATCCGGATCTGGCATTGCCCCATCCGCGTGCTTGGCAGCGCGCATTTGTGCTGGCTCCCTGGGCGGCGCTGAATCCGAACGCCAAACTTGCTGGAGCCCATGAGGGGCCTGTAGCCGATTTGCTGGCCGCCGCGCCGGACCGTAACGCCGTGCAGCTCGAGAGCGAAGACTGGATGCTCGGCGGGCATGCAGTCAAGCAAGAATCAGCGTCGGAGTCGGAACCCGTCTCACGCAAGGCGATTATTTCGCTGGATTCCACCTCGCAGGATGCCGAACGGCTGTTCCGCGAAACCATCGTTTCCATCGACAGTGTTCCTGGCAATCAGGTACAGGGCATCTCGCCGCTCTACCATGTCAGCCATTTCGACAGTCCGGACGCGATGAGCGCGGTCATCCAAATCGAAACCAAGTTGCCGCCCGCCGACCTGATTGCCGTATTGGGCAGCATCGAAAGCGTTCATGACCTGGCAGTCGACCTTGACCTTGTTGACATGGAAGGCGTGACTTCCGACGAGCCCAACTGCAGCATTCCTTGGCCGTCGGCCCGTAACCATGCGTCGGTATTGGCACCTTGGCTGGATATGGACCCGAATGCTTCTCTGGGCGGCGACCCGGTGCCCTTCCTTTTGGCCATGGCACCGGATGCCGGACAGGTCGGATTGCTATCGGACAACTGGATACTGTCGAATAGTTGAGCTGATGGCGGAACCAGTTACGAACGGTAGGCTAGAAACCAGACGGTGACGGACCAGTCTCCGGCCTCGAGCAGCCAGGCACGGCAATGACGAAAAAACAAATCAAGATGAACGGCCAAAGCGCGAAGGCCGTTCGTAAACAGCAAACAGCAACGCAACGATAAGGAGGCCGGACATGAAAACACGGCGAACACCATGGTGGCAGTATGTGATCGGTGCCGTGTTGGGCCTGTTGGCGGGTATCGGTCTGGCCTCCTACGGCGAAAGCTCGGGACTGTCGCTGATTGGTGCGCCTTGGATTGTGCCCGGATTGCTGGCCGTACTGGGCGTTATTGTGCTGATCTTGGCCCTGCAAGTGCATAAATACGCGAATACCGACCCCAAGAAACGTCCGCATAGCTTCATCAATCCCACTATCGCGGTGTATACGCTGGTGTTGGCAAAGGCACTGGGATTGGCGGGCGCAACGCTCGCCGGCTGGTATGGCGGTCAGATTGTGGTGAGCTTGAGCCATATCGAGGCGGATTTCTATGCACACGCCGTCACCGAGTGCGCAATTGCGGCCGTGGTGTGCATCGCCGACATGATCATCGGCATTATCGGCGAATGGTTGTGCCAGCTACCGCCGAACGAAGGCCCCGAAAACCCGAAAATCAGGGAAGCCAAGCGCCGTAGCGACATAGCCCAAGCCTACAAGCGGTAGGGGTGACTATTCCTACGGCACGCGCACCATAGCTTCCTGAGCGATGGCCGCCACCAAGTCGCCATTCTGCGCATACACTTTGGCAATGCCGAGTCCGCGTCCGTGCGCGGCGATAGGCGTATCCTGCACATACAAATGCCATTCGTTGATATCGATATCCTGATACCACCACATCGAATGGTCGATGGACGCATAGGAAATGCCCGGTGTGGAAATCGACAGTCCGGCGCGGCGCAGCACCGGCTCCATCATCACCTGATCGCAGCCAAGCGCCAGCATCGCACGATGCATGACCTGCGGCACATCGACGTGGCCATCGGCCTTCATCCACACCATCTGCTTGCCGGAATCATGCTCGGCGGAATCCTTGTCCGCGCGCAGCATCACGGTCGGCGTCACGTGGCGGATATCGAACGGCGATTTCTCGGCATAGTAATTGGCGAACGGCGACTTCTCGGCGAACGGCTGCATGAGTTCTTTGGCGGAAGTCAACGTTTCGGGATCGGGCAGGTTTTCCGGCATCGGATCGGCAAATTCCACACCCTCTTGGCCGGTCTCCTGGAAAGAGGCGATGGCCGTGAGAATCGACCCCTCGGCTTGGGTGACGTTGACCCGACGAGCGGAGAACGAGCGGCCGTCGCGAAGGTTCTCGACGTCAAACAACAGGTCTTGACGAATATCGCCGGCGGCAATGAAATAGCCATGTACCGAATGCGGCAGGCGTGAAGGGCCCACTGTTTTGGACGCGGCGATCACCGACTGGGCGATGACCTGGCCACCGTAGACGCGGCCGGTGGGGAAGTACATACTCTCGCCATTGATATATGTGTGATTGCGGTAAGCGGAAGGCTCGCCCAACTTCAGCACCTTCACCAGATGGTCCAATGGAGTTACGGTGGTTGCCTGAGCCATGGCGTTCCTCGATTCTTGTTCTGCTGTGTTCAGTATTCGGTTATCGTATTCCAACCTATGGTTGGCAGTCTATCCGGTGGGGGTTAAGAGTTCCGGGAGCGAAATGTAACGAGACTGTTTGGAAGGTAAACGGTGGGTTATGCGGCGCATTGCCGCTACGTTGCTGCTGCGCTGCCGGTGTGTTGCCGTAGGCGACTGTGGGATTTTATGGGATGCGGGGCGGGGCAGTCATGGGGGCAATTATGGGAAAGCCGCCCCTGAGGGACGGCTTTCGACGTATAAAGCGCGTTGTGGCACTAATGCCGGCGTATCTCAGCCGCGCACAAGCTTCTTGTGCAGGCGGTGCGGGCGGGCCGCATCTTCACCGAGTCGGGCCACCTTGTTCTCCTGGTAGGCCTGGAAGTTGCCTTCGAACCAGTACCACTTGGCCGGGTTGTCGTCGTCGCCTTCCCACGCGAGGATATGCGTGGCGACGCGGTCGAGGAACCAACGGTCGTGGGAGATCACCACAGCGCAGCCAGGGAATTCGAGCAGTGCGTTTTCGAGGGATTCCAGGGTCTCGACGTCCAGATCGTTGGTGGGCTCGTCGAGCAGCAGCAGGTTGCCGCCCTGCTTCAGGGTCAGGGCCAGGTTCAGACGGTTGCGCTCACCACCGGAGAGCACGCCGGTCAGCTTCTGCTGGTCGGCGCCCTTGAAGCCGAAGCTGGCCACGTAGGCGCGGGTCGGCACCTCCACACCGGCCACCTCGATGAAGTCGAGGCCGCCGGACACGGCTTCCCACAGGTTCTTGTTCGGGTCCAGGCCTTCACGGTTCTGGTCCACGTAGCTGATTTTGACGGTGTCGCCGATCTTCAGTTCACCGCTGGTCAGCGGTTCCAGGCCCACGATGGTCTTGAACAGCGTGGACTTACCCACGCCGTTCGGGCCGATCACGCCGACGATGCCGTTGCGCGGCAGCGTGAAGGACAGGTCGTCGATGAGCACGCGATCGCCGAACGCCTTATGGATATGGTTGGCTTCCAGCACGGTGGAGCCCAGGCGCGGGCCGGCCGGAATCTGAATCTCGGAGAAGTCGAGCTTCTTGTTGTTGCGTGCCTCGTTCTCCATCTGGTCGTAACGTTCCAGACGGGCCTTGTTCTTGGCCTGACGGGCCTTGGGGGAGGAGCGCACCCAGTCGAGCTCGTTCTTCAGTCGCTTGGCGAGCTTGGCGTCCTTGGCGCCCTGGATCTCCAGACGCTTGGCCTTGGTCTCCAAGTAGGTGGAGTAGTTGCCCTTGTACGGGTACAGGTGGCCGCGGTCGACCTCGCAGATCCACTCGGCCACGTTGTCCATGAAGTAACGATCGTGGGTGACGGCGATGACGGCACCCTTGTACTGGTGCAGGAACTGTTCCAACCACAGGATGGATTCGGCATCCAGGTGGTTGGTGGGCTCGTCGAGCAGCAGCAGGTCCGGGGCCTCGAGCAGCAGCTTGCACAGAGCCACACGGCGGCGCTCGCCACCGGAGCACACGTTCACTGGGGTATCCGGGTCCGGGCACTGCAGAGCGTCCATCGCCTGCTCGAGCTGGGAGTCGAGATCCCAACCGTCGGCGGCGTCGATTTCGGTCTGCAGCTTGCCCATCTCTTCCATTAGCGCGTCGAAGTCGGCGTCCGGGTTGGCCATTTCTTCACCGATCTCGTTGAATCGGGCGACCTTCTCGGCAATCGGGCCGAACGCCATCTTGATGTTCTCGCCCACGGTCTTGGTGTCATCCAGCGGCGGCTCCTGCTGCAGGATGCCGACCGTGAAGCCCGGGGTCAGCGTGGCCTCGCCGTTGCTCACGGTCTCCAGGCCGGCCATGATCTTGAGCAGGGTGGACTTACCCATGCCGTTCGGGCCCACGACGCCGATCTTCGCGCCGGGCAGGAAGCTCAGGGTCACGTCATCGAGGATCACGCGGTCGCCGTAGGATTTACGGGCCTTGATCATCTGAAACACAAATTCAGCCATATGTTACCTTATCGTTCAAGAAACGCTGATTTTCCAACGTTTTGCGGGACCCGGACCCCGCAATGACACCAATGGAAAACGACGCGACCGTTTACGGGGGTGTCCCGGACGGCCCGTTGTGCGTCATTCGCTGTTGTGGTTGTCCCGTGTCATCGCCGGCGCCATGGTCCTACGCAAAAGCACCTTGTGGATTATCCCATATCCCATCGTCATGCCGCATCGGTGCGGTGATGCTTAATTGAGTTGGGCTTGGGGTGCTTTTAGTGCATATTGGTCAATCGGTCCCTTTTTGCCTCGTCAGGAGTCCGCGTAAGCGCGACGTGATTCGGTTGCGCGCTGGCCCGCATACGCAATGTCATGGAAATCGGTAGCAATATCAGTCCAATACCATGAACATCATTGGGATGTCGAACTGAGATTCGGGCAATGCAACAAAGTCGAGCGCTCACGAGGCCGGTTATGGATACGAGGACAGTTGCGTCCAGAGCACTATTGGCGAAATTGTTATGAGCGCAAAACCAGTTCACAAGCAAAGAGTATGGGCATTGCGCATATGGTGATTATATTCATTCTGAAATGTTACCTTGATTGTCCAGCTCATTCCACGAGGATGGGCGGCGGCGCCGTTTCAGCTGCCTTTATGGATGAGGCTGGGGATTATGCGAGGGGCCGATCGATTTGGCCGAGTTGATGGCCCGCACCTGTTGGCACTATGAAATTAGATGTGGTATGACGTATCTTCCGGCGTCGTATGGTCCTATTTGGTTCCCGATGCTGATACGTTGAGGAATCTTGCCATCCTGCTTGACGTGACCATCGGAGACAATAGCATGATCGGTACCGGGCTGGTTATCGCGCGTGACATTACCGCCGATGTAGTTGCCGTGGATGCGCCGTGCAAGGTGTCGCGTCCAATCGGCGAACGGGACCGTGGGCATTGCTGGCGTAATCGCAGGCTCGACGTGTCATGATGATGGCTATTCGCAGTTGTCTGCAGGGTTGATGAGGTTGGAATAATAATCGATTTTTCCGGCAAGCACATCGTCGTAGAAGGTCTGCTTACGGTCGATATAGTCGATGGCGTCTTGGACTTCGGACAGTTTTTTCTCGAGCGCGCGCCGTTTGATAGCGAGGATCTCCTTGCGTTCCGGTATTGACGATTCGCCTTCAAGACAGAGTTGCGTGTAATGCTGCATCTCCTTGATTCCGAGGCCACATTGCTTGAGACAAGTCAATCCATTGATCCACGCAATGCTCCGCTCATCGAAGATGCGGCGGTTGTTCTGGTCTCGCTCAACTCCCGGCACGAGTCCGGAATTGCAGTAGAACTTCAGTGCTTCATAGTTCATGCCGGTCAATTCGCATGCCTGCTTCATCGTATAGGTCTTCATGCTCGCATGGGGTGATATCGCAGTGATTGCCATATATGGTCTCCTTGTAGATGCTACGCGGCGGGATGTTCTGTGGCATGGCTGGAGAGAAATTGGGCCTGGCCGCGTTGTTGTTGCTCGTGTCCATCATGGCATGATTCCGGTGGTATTTACCGGTAGATAGTACCGGCGTGTCGCAATTTGACCGGTAGCAGCTACCGGATTTTATCTTTGGGGCTATGGATGGCATATATGCCGACATCTCATATCAACGAATTCACGGAAGGCAAAACATGGAATATGTGAAGCTCGTCAACGGCGTCGAAATCCCGAAGATCGGGTACGGCGTCTTCCAGATCAGCAAGGACGATGCCCAGCGCTGCGTGCGTGAGGCCATCGAGACCGGGTACCGCCATATAGACACCGCACAGTCGTACTTCAACGAGGCGGAAGTCGGCCAAGGCATCAAGGATTCCGGCATCGATCGCAAGGAACTGTTCCTCACCACCAAGATCTGGATTAGCAATTATGGCTATGAGAATACGCTGAAGTCCGTCGATGTGTCCTTGAAGAAGCTTGGTACCGATTATCTCGACCTGATATTGCTGCACCAGCCGTTCTCCGATACCTACGGTGCATGGCGTGCTCTCGAAAAGCTCTACAGGGACGGCGTGATCCGCGCAATCGGCGTGAGCAACTTCTATCCGGACCGTCTGGCCGACATGGTTGCTTTCAACGAGATCGCCCCGATGGTCAATCAGGTCGAGACCAATCCGATCAACCAGCAGATTGAGGCCCACGAGAACATGGTCAAGCGCGGAGTGGCGCAGGAAGCATGGGCGCCGTTCGGGGAGGGCATGCAGAACATGTTCTCCAATCCCACTCTGGGCAAGATCGGCGAGGCGCACGGCAAGTCCGTCGCGCAGGTGATTCTGCGCTGGCTCACCCAGCGTGACATCATCGCCCTGCCCAAGTCCACGCACAAGGAACGCATGGAGGAAAACCTGAACATCTTCGATTTCCAGCTCTCTGACGATGAGATGGCAACCATCGCGGGTCTTGACACCAAGACCAGCATGTTCTTCCGCCACGACACCCCCGATGCAGTCGACCGCTTCGTTGGCTACGTCAAGGATCGTGCCGGCCGTGAGTGATCGCAGCCTGTGAATACCCCTTTTCCGGAAAGGAATACGATCATGACCATTCTTTTCGTCAACGGCAGCCCAAATGGCAACGGCAACACCGCGCATCTGGCTGCAACGCTGCTTGCCGGCCATGATTACGGAACCCTGAATCTTACTGATTACCGCATCAACGCCTTTGGACAGACGCTGCCCGGCGATCAGTTCGACGAGGTCATCGAACGCATCAAACAGGCCGACGTCGTAGTGCTCGGTTCTCCCGTTTACTGGCACAACCTGTGCGCCTCGGTACGTACCCTTATGGAACGCTGCTATCTGAATCCCCAAGTGGATCAGCTCGGAGGCAGATTGTTCTTGGTTTTCCAAGGTGCAGGTCCGGAACAGTGGATGCTTGATGCCGGCGTATATTCCGTCGAGCGTTTCGCCGGAATGTACGGCATGACCTACGAGGGCGTGGCCCACAATGCCGCGGAGGCCAAGAAGCTGGCAAATGCATTGAATTCGGTAAGGGAATAGGAAGGACAACTGATGCGTAGTGCAAGCGTATTGATCAAAAAAGTGCTGGCATGCGTCGTCGGGTTGGGCATGATGGGTCTTGCCGCATGCGGCGGTGGCGCCGGCGGCTCCTCGACGAGTAATGCCTCTTCGTCGGCCAAGGGCGGATCTTCATCGAGCTCGTCGTCCGCGTCGAATGGCAAGGCCGTTGTGGTGTATTTCTCGGCATCCGGCAACACCAAAAGAGCTGCCGAGGCCATCGCCGAGGAACTTAACGCTCCAACGTTCGAGCTCACTCCTCAGCAGCCATACACCGATGATGACCTTGATTGGACCGATCCGGATAGCCGCGTCATCAGAGAACACGAGAACGAATCCCTGCAGGACGTCAAGCTCGCCGATACGAAGGTGTCCGATTGGGATACCTACAACACCGTATACCTTGGCTTTCCGATTTGGTGGATGACGCCCGCCTGGCCGGTGAACGACTTCGTCAAGTCCAACGATTTCACGGGCAAGACGATCATTCCTTTCTGCACTTCAACCAGCTCCGGCATCGATGACAGCGCGTCCACGCTTCAGAAGATGGCCGGTACCGGCACGTGGCTCACCGGGCATCGATTCTCGGGTTCGGTTTCCGAGAAGGACGTGACCGATTGGCTGAGCCAGACCAGGAACGGCACCGCCGAATAGCTAAGATGCGGGGTGGCTCGCTGAAGCGATTGTTCCGCTGCATGTCGTGTTGCGTAACAGGCCGTCCCTCATCCTTGTCTTTTTCTTCAGCGTGGGTATTGCGATTGCTACAGCAAAGGAGTGTCATGAAACGTATATTGATTGCAATCACCGGTTTCGTCTGCGTGCTCGCGCTTATGATATGCGGTGTCAGTGTGCTTTCCGGTTTCTCCACGGCTTCCGAGAAAAAAGGTTTGTCGGCATCTGGGAGCGGTAGGGAAGTCACGACGCGCGACCATGGCGCGTCCTCAGGCTGGACCTTCAGTGAAGGAACCGGCGAATACAGAGGATTCGTGCTCGACAACGTATTGCGCTCGTCCACGCAAGGCAATATCCATTTCAACCTGTACGTGCCCGATTCGTACGACGGAACGAAGCCCTATGCGCTGTTCGTCACGCTTCCCGGCTATCAAGGACTGCATTTTCAAGGAGTGGGAATCAACTTGCGAACAGAGGAATTCGGATTCGTGGCGCAAGACTACAACAGGAACATGATCATTGCGGCGCCGCAGCTTGACGATTGGGGTGACACGAGCGCCAAGCAGACCATCGAATTGACCGAATATCTGCTTGACGTATACAACATCGACCGAAACAAGGTGTACGGCGAGGGGTATTCCGGTGGTGGTGAGACGATGTCCCGCGTGATGGGCATGCGTCCCGAGCTGTTCTCGGCCTATCTGCAATGCGCTTCGCAATTCGACGGCGATATCGAGGTGCTTGCCAAGGCTCGCACGCCGGTTCGGCTGGTGGTCGGAGCACACGACGAATATTACGGGGCTCAACCATCGCGAGAAACGTATGATCGATTGCATGCCCTGTACCGTGACCAAGGGCTGACTGACATCCAGATTGATCGAATCCTTGTGCTCGATGTCAGACCCGACTCATACTTCAGCTCGCAAGACATTAGTAATCAGCATGGTCGGGGCGGTCATCTTTTTGCCAACGATTCGGATATCATGGGCTGGCTCTTCAATCGCTAATCATTTGGAAAATCAAGATTTAAGATTGAAATCGTCGGCCACGATGCGAGGTCTATGATATTTGCTGCGGCGTTCCGCCGCTGTCGGCGGATGCTGGATGCGGTTCGGGAATCTGTCTGATTCGTGAGTCGTTGAACCAATCACAAAAAGGAGATTATTATGACAATCAGCAATCCCAGCCCGTTTCCACTTGGAGAACCCAACGACGGGTTCGCGCAATACTTCGACGGGCAGAGCTACCTAGCATCGGTGCTCGGCTCGTCGGAGATCTCGATTCACAATGTGACCTTCGAACCAGGATGCCGTAATCACTGGCATATCCATCATCACGGATCGCAAATTCTCATTGCCGTTGGAGGCCGTGGTTACTATCAACTTGAAAATGAAGTGCCAAAGGAGCTGAAGGCCGGGCAGGCTGTACGCATTCCACCGGATACCAAACACTGGCATGGCGCGGCTCCGAGCGAATCATTCAGCCATCTGGCGTTCATGATGCCTGACGGCAGTGGCAAGCCAATCGACAACGAGTGGCTTGAGCCGGTGGATCCGGACGTATACGAATCTCTGCGCTGATTCCAGGGGCGCTTATATCCTGTGCAGTTCAGGCATCTCGTTTTTCAGACGCTTCGTCCGGACAATGGTTTTGTGGAATGAAATGACGGGCGGATGAACGTTCGTTGCATCGTTACAGACCAATAGCGTCGGCGTTAGTTTGGCCTTGGTTTTTGAATGCATGACGGACTCATCGTAAAACAATCGTTGTCAGCAGAAGCCTCTATGCTCCTGCCATGCGTTTGATCGAGGTGTGGTCGGGAGAACCGGAACGGACTTATGCGCTGTTCAATAAGTTCCCCGCGGATGAAAACGGATTCGAGAATCCGGCGTCCGGCATGGACAAGGCCGCTTTCGGGGAATATGTGCACGATCTTGAAAACGAGGCCGCAGGCATCGGACTCAAGCCCGGTTGGGTGCCGGTCACCAAATACATCCTTGTGAACGATCAAGGAGAATATGTCGGCATCTTCAACCTGCGTCATGAGCTCAACGATGCATTGATGGAAGGCGCGGGCCATATCGGATACGGAATCGCTCCCGAATGGCGTGGACGCGGATATGCTACCGAGGGATTAAGGCTATTGCTTATCAAGGCGCGTGACGAGTTCGGCATCACGGAGGCGTACCTGTCCGTGCATAAGAACAATCCCGCCTCGTTGGCGGTGCAGCGTCATCTCGGCGCCCGTATCGATCACGAGTCGGACACTGAGTATTTCACGCGCATCGACACTCCGGCCACTGCCTAAGTTACAGGAAAAGATCCTTGCCACAGTACATCTTGCCGAGGCATTGCACGCTGAGCTTCAGATGATCACGCCATCGCAGTGGTCGATCTCATGTTGGATGATCTGCGCGGTGAAGCCAGTGAACGTGGCATGGCGTTCGCGGAACCTGCGGTCCTCATACGTCACCTCGATGCGCTGGTATCGCAATGTATGACGCTCGCCATTGAGGGACAGGCAGCCTTCGGAAGCGTCGTAGGCGCCGTCCTGCGCGGTGATGTGAGGATTGAACATGACGGTGATACGGCCACCCAAATCCTCGTCCACAAACGCGATGATGCGTTTGGGCACGCCGATCATATTGGCCGCCATGCCCACGCAGCCATTGCGATGCGCGTCAAGCGTGTCCTTCAAGTCCTGTGCCACGGCTAAATCCGCTTCGGTGTTTTCGGCCTCGACGGACGGTTGGCTCAGAAATGGGATAGACGTCATGATTTCACGCTGCATGTGATGTTTCCTCTCGCTGGTTCCTTTGCTGGTCTGCCAACATTGTATGGCGTTATTGTGCGACGCCGTACGGCGATGGAACGGATGACCGGTTCGCGCCTATCCATTTACGGAATGTCTCGTGGCGATTTTGGAATGTGGGACCGCAATCGACGCAATATGCTTGGAACCATGGATGACATGCCTCAATATCGGGAATACATGACGCAGGCGCTGGAACTGGCCCATAGGGGAGCCGGTTGGGTGAATCCGAATCCGTTGGTCGGCACGGTGGTGGTCCGCGACAGCGAGATTCTCGCAGCCGGATACCACGACCGCTACCGCGGAACGCATGGCTTTCGACTACGCCGACGAGCATGGTATCGACATGCATGGAGCCACGGTCATCGACACTCTCGAGCCTTGCTGCCATGTCGGATCGCAGCCGGCATGCACCGATTTAATTCTTTCGCACGGCATAACGCGCGTCGTGGTCGGTTCGATCGATCCGAATCCCATCGTGGCCGGCAAAGGACTTCGCATTCTTGAGGAAACCGGTGTAGAAGTGGTATATGACGTGATGCGGGCGGAATGCGACGCCATCAATCGCCATTTCTTCCACTACATCACCACAGGAATGCCGTACATTGTGGACGGCAGAAAACATGCGGAGGAATCTGATGCCGAATACGCTGTACGTCGACGCGGGCTATATGCCACGTATGCGGCGGTGTTGGGCACATGTCCGACTGGTGACCGTGCGGGTGCCCCGGGTGATTCGAACGGTACGGAAGGGTCGGCGGGAAGCGCCGCACGCTTTCCAGACTGGACGGATCGGCTGGATGTTTCGGACGGTGCCTTTGCCTATTTCGACGGGCCGGTTCAAGCTGTGGATGCGAACGAGGCGGTGGCCGGAAGTCACAAGCCGTTGCATCTCGATATCCGTGCGCTCGCCGACACGGAACCCGACGAATGGCTGCGCGAACTCGGCCGCCGCAAAATCGATAGCCTCGTCGTCGAGGATGATGACGTTTTCGAAATGCTGTCTTCGATCTGACGAAAAAGGGTGAACAATGGCGGCAGCTTACCGGTCAGATTCCTGAGCGAATAGATTTTCGAACACTCGGCTGCATCGATGAACCGGCCGAACAACGATTTGGCGAGAATGCGAAGCAAATCCGGCTCATTACCGTCAATGATTGGAGTATCATCACCAACATTGTCTTGGTCCATTGCTTCGTAGCGTGCTCCGCGTTATCGGGAAACCTTTTTCATTGGAGACTTGTTCCTGTGCGTGTTCAGATTGCCAATGCGTTCCGTAAGCTGTGGATGATTGCTGGCAAATACCAGTAATAACTCAGGTGACAACTCCTGTATATGCTGCTCGGAGGGGAGGGGGATCAGTGTGAGCTCGTTGTGCCGTGCGTTATCGATCAGTTTTCGTGCTCTCGAACGGGACTCCCATGCGACGGTCCGGTTCTCGTTCTCCCTCGTGATGTCGGCTATGTACTCGGGGAAGGCCATACGCTTCATATTCTCTTCGATTTGCAGTTGCCTGTCTTCATAGCTTGCGGGGTAGCGCCATTGGATTATGTTCAGGCTTTTCAAATCACAGATTCGGTGAAGTTCTTTCGTGGTCTCGTCTATTGCGCTTCCATTGCCATCAATCATCACTATTCCCGACTTCGAGCTTCCCGGTACCTGTGCGTACATCTCGGCTCCGGCGGGAAGCTCTTGTGAGGCTTCCATGGCAGACGAGGGGGAAGAAGGGTCGTTGATGGTGCTATATCGATAACCGTTGAGGGAGGAAATGCGCACGAATTCGCAATTCGGCTTGACGAGTTGGCCGTTCTTGAAGATGGGGTTGCCGTTATCGTCGGTAAGTTCTCCTGCAACGAAACCAGCCTGCAGTTGGATGGTGATCGTCGTGCCGTCAGCCGATGTGAGTTGCACTTCGTCGCCGGGCATGACGGCAAGCGGTCCTATTTCCTGATCGGTGAGCCAGTCTCCGTGGTTGGTGGTGAACAGATGTGTGGTCTGTCGCTTGGTTGATTCATTCTGCTTGACGAGTCGGTTCAGTGCGCGCTGTCCGTGGTACACGCCCCGGGAATGAAGGACAATATCTACGGCTTTGTCATATGCCCGCCGAGAATTCTGCAGTTCGGCTGCGGTGCGTGGGGTCATTACCGGAGCCTGGTCGAGCTTGTTCGCGAGGTGAGCCACGTCAATGATGCTGCTTGGTTCGCCTGTGCTCGGTATGGCACCGTTGACGGCTTTGCCGTTGGATTCGTCGTCATGTGTTCCCGGGTCGTTGCCTTGGTTCGAGGTCTTGTTGCGGGCAGCCACTGAACGGTTGAAACGGTCCAGGTTTTTGGGGGACATCTCACGATGAGAACCTTTTTTGTGCACCAGACAGGTGTGCTCTCCGCTATTGCACTCGGTGCGCTGGCCTGCTCGAGGGCCGACCATGATGATCCCTGTTTCCATGAGGATTCATCTCCATTGCTCGTGCGACTACTGACATCCTACGAGGTTATGGTAGTCGTTGTAACGTGGGTTTTTCTTCTACCGTGATCACATGCTGACTTCATCGCTTGTGTTGTTCCGCGTGGCAGCCGCATTCGGCGATTGATGTTGTCTTTGGAGCGGTTGATCCGTTCAGGTCGTGATTGGGGCCGTTGTTCAACGGCTTGAGGTAGAAATAGCCGCTCCAACTACGGCATGAATCACATCAACTGTCCCCATGGTAATCTCATTGCTGTCGCTGCTGGCTGTGCCTCAATCGAATGGATTGCGTGTGATTGGTTTCCGTTTTCAGATGTTGGCGCGATGCTGCGGATTCACGGGCTAAGGGGCACGGGTGCGCATGGGCAGATGCCGTCCGGAGCATAGGGAATCGCTCGTTCATCTGAATAGAACTATCGCGATTGATGACGATCGATGACACAAGTAGATGACATAGACTTGACACAAGTGCCGACCTCAAACGATGGTAACACAAATTTGTGTCACGAGACACGCCGAAGAAACGTTGAAATAGCAATGATTACGAAGGCTGACCCATCTGAACAATAAACTCTGCCATGTTGTGCAGTTACTCCTTAAAAAGGGGTTGGAATTCCGCTGTTTCTTTAGTCTTTAGTTTGTGATGGATACGCTGTGTGCAGCGCGGAGCACGCCCCCCGAATCACGGATCGCGGTGCGCCGCGTCAGGCCTGTGCCGCCCTGTCCGCATAACGATCGAATCCACGCCAAACCACCGCCCACCATGGTATCGGAAGGGCTGGAATGGCGGGCGTCGCTATGGCTTGGAGGGGTAATGGATGGGCCTGACATTGCCGTGGCGCGACGCGCCGGGCGGCGCGCCGTGGTCCAGTGATGCTGTAGTATATCCTCTTGTGCTTCATTGAGGTACAGATGGCCCCGTAGCTCAGTTGGTTAGAGCGCCGCCCTGTCACGGCGGAGGTCACCGGTTCAAGTCCGGCCGGGGTCGCCACCAAGCTCCTGACAAATGTCAGGAGCTTTTTTGTTCTTTTGCCGTATTTCGTGGTGTAGGGCGAAATATGGGGTTATAGGCCAAAATGTGTGTCTGGTGTTTAGTCGTTTGATGGCCATTCGGCTCTGGCATGGAAGCTGTTTCAGTCGATGCCGATGCCGTATCGCATGGAAATACCGAAGGTTTCGTGCTGGCCTTGGGGCTCTGCTCGACACGCCGATAGTCTGAATGACAACGTTTGCTATTGAATGACAACGTTAGCGTTAACAGTGCTTATAAATGGTGAAAAACGTGTGCAGGGTCACATTGGCAGAACGTGCGCGAGATATGACAAATCATGAAAAATACGCTATGGGAGGTCATGGCAACTCGTTACTATTTTCGCTGTCTCGTACGCCACACAAGCCTTCAAGGAGTAAGCCATGACCACGCTCGCCATTGATATCGGAGGAACTAAGATCGCCGCCGCCGTCTGCGATGAAAACGATAGCATCATCCAGCGCTGGCGCGTCCCCACGCCGATGGATGCCGACGCCATCAACCAGCACATCGCCGAGGTGTACCGCGAGGCTGTGGCCGCCGGACACACCGATATCGAGGCCATCGGCATCTCCGCCGCCGGCAACGTGAGCGCCGACCGCAAGACGCTCACCTTCTCCGCCAACATCCCGGCCTGGATCAACTACGACCTGTCCGAGCACGTCGGCGCGCTGATCGACCATGCCGTGCCGGTCGTTGTCGAGAACGACGCCAACTGCGCCGGCTGGGGCGAATACGTGCACGGTGCCGGCCAGGGCAGCTCCAACATGGTCGCCCTGACCGTGGGCACCGGCCTCGGCGGCGCCATCGTGATCAACGGTCAGCTGTACCGCGGCTCCTTCGGCATGGCCGCCGAACTCGGCCACCTGCCGATGGTCCCGGACGGCGACCACTGCGGCTGCGGCCTGCGCGGCTGCGCCGAGCGCTACACCTCGGGCACTTCGCTGGAGAACTTCGCCAAGTCCGCCGTGCGCCGTCGTCCGCAGGATGCCAAGCGTCTCATGGAGCTGTGTGGCGGCGACATCTCCAAGCTGGAAGGCCCGATGGTCTCCCAGGCCGCCCAGGAAGGCGACGTGCTCGGCCTGTACGCATTCGGCAAGATCGGCGAATGGCTTGGCCGCACGATGGCCGCAGTCTCCGCCGTGCTCGATCCGGACCTGTTTGTGATCGGCGGCGGTGTGGTGGCCGTCGGCGACATTCTGCTGGAGCCGGCCCGCTACAACTACCAGCGTTTCCTGGAAGGCAGCGCCTACCGCGGCCATGCCAAGATCGTCGCCGCCACCGCCGGCCAAGACGCCGGCCTCATCGGTGCCGCCAACCTGGCTCTGCGCTGACGATGCCGCTCCGGCAACGGGGCGTTAGTCTAATGGTGAGTCATGGCCGGTGCCATGGCTCACTGCCGCGCTGATAGTGCGGTCGATGAGTTTCCGCTGCCTGACCATGGAATCGAATTTCGGGTTCTCGGCGATTTCCTCATACTCGTGTTCGGTGGTCACGCCGGCGATTTCGGCGATAATCTCCTCATAGGACGTTTCGACGGTTCGATGCACGCCGGTGACGTGCCCCTGACGTATCACGACAATGCGGTCAGATACCGCGAACACATCCGGCAGATCGTGGCAGACCATCACCACGGACCGGCCTTCGGAGCGCAGTCGCTTGATATATGCGAGCACTTCCGCCGACTGCATCACCGACAGTGCGGCGGTCGGTTCGTCCAGCAGAATAAGCTGCGGGTCATTGAGCAGCGTGCGCGCTATGGCCACGGTCTGGCGCTGGCCGACGGATAAGGATGCGATAGGGGAGCCGACCCGAATCGCCGAGCTCAGGGTCTTCAGCACGGAACGGGCACGCGAGTTCATCGAATCGTCATCGCGTATGCCAATCTGATTGATCTCCTTGCCGAGGAACAGGTTCGAGGCCACGTCCAGGTTGTCGCAGAACTCCTGCCCCTGGAACACCGATGCGATGCCCATGCGGTCCGCCTCCCTGATCGAGGGAATGGTCACCTGTTCGCCGTTGAGATAAATATGGCCGAATCCCGGCTGCAGAAATCCCGCGATGACCTTGATCAGAGTGGACTTTCCTGCGCCGTTATCGCCCACGATGGCGATGACCTCCTGGCGCTGGATGGACAGATTCACCGATTTCAACGCCTCGACGAAGCCGAACTTCACACAGATGTCCTCCAGCCGCAGCAGAGGAGGTGTGCTCGAATTCCTCATGGTGTGTTCCTTCTTATCACTCTTCTCCTGGTACCGGTCACTGGCTGACGTCATTGCGAACCGAGAACTCGATGGCGCATAATGCGCCGCCTAGCGCGCAATTGTCGTCCGGGTGGGATGACACGAGTACATCGATGGGTGCCACGGCATCAGGGAACAGCATGCGCTGCAACGCTTCATTGAACGGTTGGATGAATACGTCGCCGGTCATGGCCAGCTTGCCGCCGAGCACAATGACCTCCGGATCCACGCTGATGCACAGATCAGCCGCCACCTGACCGATACGCACGGCCGCGTCGGCGATGATGCGACGGCAACCGGGGTCGCCTTCGTTGGCAAAGGACACCAGATCATCCAGCGTCATATTGCCGTGTGTGACGCTGAGCAACTGCACCAGCCTGTTTTCCGCCACGACGGTGTCAAGGCAGCCGCGGTTGCCGCACGAACAGATGGCACCCAGCGGGTCGACCTGGATATGGCCGATTTCACCGGCCAGGCCGGTCACGCCATGCATGATTTCGCCGTTGATGACGATGCCTGCGCCAACCCCGTCGCTGGCTGAGATATATACGAAATTGCGTTTGCCTGCCGCCACGCCCATACGGGATTCGCCGTATGCCGCGAAATTCGCGTCATTATCGACGTATACGGGAACGTTGAACGCCGTGCGCAACGGGGACGTGATATCGACGCCGTCCCATCCGGGCAGAATGCCGGGAATCGCTATGGTGTGGTCGCTGGTGGCCACCGGTGCGGCCACGGCCACGCCGATGCCGACCAGCTCGCTGGCTTCGGCGTCGATGCTGCTCAGGGTCTCATTGATGAGCAGCATGGCGCGTTCCAGCGTTGTGTCCGCCTTGTGGCCCAACGGCAGGGGGAGCGTGTGCTCAGCGATGATTGACTTCGAGAAGTCAACGATAGAAAGCGTAAGATGACGTCGCGCGATCCAAAGCCCGACGCCGAGGCCCTGATGCCGTGCAAGGGTCACCAGAGTGGCTCTGCGACCGTTGCGAACGGTGCTTTTGGTCTCCAGCTGGTCTTCGTCGACGAGCTGATGGACGAGCGTGGACACGGTCGCAGTGGACAGTCCTGTCACCTCTGCGAGTTCGACCTGTGTCATGGCGCCGAACTTGTGGATGCTGGCCAGCAAGTTGGCGCGGTTTGCCTCGCGAAGCGAGGTCTGCGAACCGAAAAGCCTTGTTGCCATAAGAATCCAGTGTAGTCGTTACCGGCATGAGGCACAGCGAGGCGCAGAGCGTGGATTTTTCGGCGTGTCGCCTTGTGATGCGCGAAAAAATCGCCATTGCGTTCATTGGTCGAACGCAAACGACAGGAAATTCGCTTTCTTGAGTTTGACAACTTAACTTAATACGGTATTCTATGAGATGAACCTGAGGTTATTCTCAGGTTCGGGCGACCAAGGAGGGTTCGCCATCCCCTCGAAGATGAAGGAGAGCAAATGAAGTTCACTAAGAAGATCGTCGCCGTGGTGGCAGGCGTTGCCATGTGCGCGGGCCTCGCGGCCTGTGGTGGCAGCCGTAGCGGCCAGGCAACTGGCGGTGATGCCAAGATCGAAAAGGGTGCCACTATCGGCATTTCGATGCCGACCAAGTCCGAAGAGCGTTGGAACAAGGACGGCAACAACCTGAAGGCCAAGCTGGAGAAGGCCGGATACAAGGTCATCCTGTCTTTCGCCGACGATAAGCCGGCCCAGCAGAACGCTGACATCGAGAACATGGTCAACAACGACGCCAAGATCGTCGTGGTCGCCTCCAAGGATGGCACCGCAGTGGGCCCCGCCGTTGAGAAGGCCCGCGATGCAGGCGCCAAGGTCATCGCCTACGATCGACTGATCATGAACACCGACGCCGTCGACTACTACGCCACCTTCCAGCTGGAGCAGGTCGGCGTGCTCGAGGCCACGTGGCTCATTGACCAGCTCAAGCTTAAGGATGGCGCCACCGGCCCGTTCAATATCGAGCTGTTCACCGGTTCCCCGGATGACAACAACGCCAAGTACTTCTTCAAGGGCGCTTGGGATCTGCTGCAGCCGTACTTCGAGAAGGGCGTGCTCGTCTCCCCGTCCCAGCACGGTCAGGGTGGCGTGACCAAGGACTTCACCGTTGAGGATTGGCAGAAGATCTCCGTGATGAGCTGGAAGACCGAGCAGGCGCAGAAGGACATGGAATCCATCCTTGACTCCACCTACGCCCACGGCGAGAAGCTCGACGCGGTCCTCACTCCGTACGACGGCATCGCCCAGGGTGTGATCAACGCCATCGAATCCAAGCGTCCCGACATGAAGCCGGGCACCGACTCCTGGCCGTATATCACCGGTCAGGACGCCATGGAGATCGCAGTTGCCAACATCGCCAAGGATAAGCAGGGCGAGACCGTGTTCAAGGACGTGAACAAGCTGGCTGACGCCGTGTACGACATGGTCGTCGAGATCGCCGAGGGCAAGGAAGTCTCCGGCCTGAACGGCAAGTTCAACAACAACAACAACATCGACGTCCCGTCCAAGCTGCTTGACCCCCAGAACATCACCAAGGACAACCTCCAGGATCTGGTCACGGCCAACTACATCACCCAGGATCGCTTCGACGAGCTGACTAAGTAGTCCTCATCAGGCAATCCGTAAACAAACACAATGACATGCGGCGCATAGCCGATATGCGCCGCATGTCCATGAACACAGAACTGTGACGAGGAGTGGTGACATGTCATCAAATGACACCATCTTGACGATGGAAAACATCACGAAGACGTTCGGTCCGGTCAAAGCCCTCACCGATGTGAATCTTTCCGTCGATCGCGGCGAGATCCACGCCATCTGCGGCGAGAACGGTGCAGGCAAATCGACCCTGATGAACGTGCTTTCGGGTGTGTACCCATACGGTAGCTATTCCGGCAAAATCACCTTTGATGGCAAGGAATGCAAATACCATACTATTAATGATTCCGAGGCCGACGGCATCGTAATCATTCATCAGGAACTGGCGTTGAGCCCGTTCCTGTCCATTGCGGAGAACATCTTCATCGGCAACGAGCAGGCCAAGGGTGGCGTAATCGACTGGGACAAGACCCGTGCCGAGGCGAAGAAGCTGCTCGATCGTGTGGGACTTCCCGAAGACCCGGATACCAAGGTTATGGACATCGGCGTCGGCAAGCAGCAGCTCGTCGAAATCGCCAAGGCATTGTCCAAGGACGTGAAGCTGCTCATCCTCGATGAGCCGACCGCTGCACTGAACGATGAGGATTCCGCCCACCTGCTTGACCTGGTTCGTCAGCTACGTGACGAGCAGGGCGTGACCAGCATCATCATCACTCATAAACTCAACGAGGTCGCCGCCATCGCCGACAATGTCACCATCATTCGAGACGGTTCGACCGTCGGTGTGATGTACGTGACGCCGGAGACGCCGCTCGACCAGGAAGAACTCATCCGCAAGATGGTGGGTCGTCCGCTGCACAACCTGTACCCGAACCACCCCTCCAATACCCCGGGCGAGGAATACCTGCGCGTCGAGGATTGGACCGTGCATCATCCGCTCGACGCGGAGCGCGTGATCGTAGACCATGCGAACATCAACGTGCATGCCGGCGAGATCGTCGGTCTGGCGGGTCTGATGGGTGCGGGTCGTACCGAGATGGCCATGTCCATCTTCGGCCACTCTTACGGTTCCAACATCTCCGGCAAGGTGTTCGTCAAGGGCAAGGAAGTCAAGATGCCCAACGTGCAGTCCGCGATTGACGCAGGTCTCGCCTACGCCACCGAGGATCGTAAGGGCAACGGTCTGAACCTGCTGCAGAACATCCGAGAGAACGCGTCCCTGGCCTCCCTGACCAAGATCAGCAAGGGCGGGGTTGTGGACGACAACCTTGAGCGCAAGGAAGTCGAACAGTACCGCAAGGACTTCAACATCAAGTGCCATGACATCGATGTGAATGTCTCCACCCTCTCCGGTGGTAACCAGCAGAAAGTGCTGCTCGCCAAGTGGGTTATCTCGCAGCCGGACATCCTCATCCTCGATGAGCCGACCCGAGGCATCGACGTCGGCGCCAAGTATGAGATCTACGAAATCATCGATAAGCTTGCCGATGCAGGCAAGGCCGTCATCGTGATTTCCTCCGAGCTGCCCGAGCTCATCGGTATCTGTGACCGCATTTACACGGTGTCCTACGGTGTCGTCACCGACAATGTTGAGAAGAATGGATTTACCCAGGAATACCTGATGAAGGGTATGACCAAGGAAAGGGAGGTGGCAGCCTGATGAGCGCCGCAACTGCAACACCTGCAAAGAAAGAAGAAAAGACCGGCCTGCTGGCCACGGTTGCCAACAATGCCCGTCAATACGGTATTGTCGGCGCACTGCTGGTCATCGTCGTGGCCTTCGAGGTCCTGACCGGAGGCGTGCTGCTGAAGCCGAACTCCTTCGTGTCCCTGATTCAGCAGAACGCTTACGTGATCATCCTGGCCATTGGTATGGTGATGGTCATCATCGCCACCCACATCGACCTTTCGGTTGGTTCCTTGGTAGCCTTCATCGGTGGTGTGTGTGCACTGCTGATGGAACGCGCCGGAGTCAACTGGATGCTCGCCATCGTCATCGCTCTGGTCGTCGGCCTGATCGTCGGCGTCTGGCAGGGCTTCTGGGTCGCCGTCATCGGCATCCCGGGCTTCATTACCACTCTGGCCGGCATGTTGATCTTCCGTGGTCTCGCCACCGTGATCGTCGGCGAATCCGTGCCGATTACCTCCCTCGAATTCCGTGGCATTGCCCGTAACTACCTGCCCAACATCCTTGGCTGGTGGGGTCCGTTCGATGGTCTGACCATTGTGCTCGGCATCCTGTGCATCGTCGGCTTTGCCTGGAGCCAGCTGCGCAAGCGCGCCCGTGTGGCCAAGGTCGGCCTGGTGCCCGAGCCGATGAGCCTGACCGTCCTCAAAATTGTGCTTGCCGCGGTCGTCATCGCCTTCGTCACCTACCTGCTGGCTTCCTCCGGTAACGCTGATCAGGGTGGTACCCCGATCATGCTGGTGATCGTCGGTGTGCTGGTCTTCATCTACAACTTCATCCTGACCAAGACCGTGTTCGGTCGCCACGTGTACGCCGTTGGTGGCAACCGCAAGGCCGCCATCCTCTCCGGTATCAACACCCGCCGCGTGGACTTCCTGCTGTTCGTCCACATGGGCTTCCTGTCCGCAGTGGCCGCTGTCTGCATGCTCTCCCGTCTGGCTTCCGCAACTGCTCAGGCCGGTATGGAGTTCGAGATGGACGCCATCGCCGCCTGCTTCATCGGTGGCACGGCCGTTACCGGTGGTATTGGTACCATCCCGGGCGCTGTGATCGGTGCATTCGTGATGGGTGTTATCAACCAGGGTCTGTCGATCATGGGTGTTGACACCGCCGTGGTGAAGACCATCAAGGGCCTCGTGCTCCTGCTGGCCGTCGCCGTGGACATCATGTCCAAGCGCAAGAAGAGCTGACCTTCCCCTTTCTCCTCCTCGATGTGGGATTCGTGCCGGTGCCGCTGGTGCGGATCCCACACTGTTATCTGCCGTCATTCTTGTAATCAAAGGACTTTTTCCGCCATGAAACTCACCGCGCGCTCCACCTCCCGTATGTATGCATTGACCTGCTTGGCCTGCGTTATCTGGCTCTGGCAGTCACTGGTCGAGGCCAATAACGATGGCTCGCTGTTCAATTGGGCCACTATTGTCTTCTCGCTGTGCTTGCTAGTGGTCATCGGATGGAGTGGTAGGAATGCCGTCGCCGGGTGGAACGCCAAGGAGACTGAGGCCGCCACGGCAGGTGCCAAGGATGATGAGGGCAGCACTGATCGGTAGCGTATATACGGCTGTTGTTGCCGGGGACATATAGGTCCCGGCAAATCTGCAGCGATATGTGCATTGCAAGCCAGGGATTCCCTGGCTTTTTTATGTCGAAACGGAACTCGACACGGGCGCGCAGGCCGTTGGGTTTGTCTAGAGCCTGCATATAGTTACTTATGGTAATGACTATTGGTAACTAATTGGAGGTTGGGCCAGCGATGTGCGATTCCCGAACCGATACCAAGACCGGCTTGCTTCCGGTGAATGAGGTGCGGAGCCTCCTGGATGTCTGCTGGAAGGCCAAGACCATCACCGAACTGATGCCGGCATTGCCGAAAGGTATGAAACCGCGCTATGTCCACGTGATCGACGCCGTCTGGCATATCAACGAACCGAATGGGCAAGATACCGGCACCGCGCGCGTGGGCGACGTCAGCGCATTCCTCGGCGTCACTACGCCGAGCATCACCAAGCTCGTCGGCGAAATGGCCGACCTCGGACTCGTCGTCAAACACGCCGATGCCGCCGATCGGCGTGCGGTGACGCTCACGCTCACCGAACGCGGCTTGGATATCCGCCGCATCTATGTGGAGGAATATCACGCGCATTTGAGCCAACTGCTGGGCGGATTGACCTCGGACCAGTGCGAAACCACGGTACGCACCTTGACCGAGGCTCTGCGACTCATGCAGGAAGACTTCCAACGTCGTAGTCAGAATATCTGAATGAATGGAGGAGAGAACAAGATCGTGACTCATTCCGCAACACAGCTGCCTAACGGCGGCAAGCAACCGGTCTCCAACAAACTCGTCATCGCGGTCGTCTCGCTCGCGATCCTGACCTTCCTCGGCATCCTATCGGAAACGTCACTGAACATCGCCTACTCCACGCCGATGGAGGAGTTCTCCATCGGCGCCTCGGTGGTGCAGTGGCTTGTCACCGGTTATCTGCTCTTGCTGTCGGTGTCGATTCCGAGCTCGCCGTTCATGGTGCGCAAATTCGCCACCAAAACACTGTTCATCATGGCCATCGTGATTTTCATCGCCGGCACATTACTGGGCGCGCTCGCGGTCAACTTCCCGATGCTGCTCGCCGCCCGACTGGTCATGTCGCTCGGTACCGGCATCTCCCTGCCGCTTATCACCAACATCCACTGGCACGAAGAAGCGTGATTCCAACATGCAACGCCCTATTATGACTTCGCGGTCGTTTTTTGCGCACGCCGTCTGAAGCGGCTGGGCCCGGCGACGAGCAGGTGATCGAAGACCTCGTAGACACGCTGGAGGCCAACCGTTCACGGTGCGTGGGCATGGCCGCCAACATGATTGGCGTAGGCAAACGCATCATCGTCTTCGTGGATGAAGACCTTGGCGGGCGTATAACGGTGATGCTCAACCCCGTGATCACCGCTTCGGACGGTGCCTTCGACACCCAGGAAGGATGCCTGTCCCTGACCGGCGAACGCCGCACACTGCGTTATCGACGTATCGAGGTCAACTACGAGGACCGTCGGTTCCGCGCCCGCCACGCCACCTTCACCGGCTGGACCGCGCAGATCATCCAACACGAAGTCGATCACTGCAACGGCATCATCATCTGATTCATTCGGTGCTCGTTGCAGCCCGCTCCCCCCGAGGCTGGTCATCGCGATTACGATGCAATTACATCGCAACCGCTATGACCAGTTTTTTTTTATGTGCACTGGTGGGGTGGGTGTTCTCAGCGGTGTTGGGGTGCCATGCGCTGGCCGGTTGGCTTCGCTGAGGGGTGTGGGTGGTGTCATGTTGCCAGCGGTTGGCTGGTTGGCTTCGCTGGAGGTTCTCTCAGCGTCGGTGATGTGCCAAAGAGTGGCGGGCTGGCTTCGCTAAGGAGCGTTACCGTCGGTGGAGAACCAGTGCGTGACCTGCTGCCGACGCTAAGCGTTCATTAAGCGTCGTTAGCGGCCAAAACTTGGACGTGTAACGATGCTGGGCGGTTTTAGCGTCGTTGCTGTGCCAAGTTGTGGTCCTCTGCCGACGCTGCCAGTGCAGTAGCGTCGGCGTTGGGACAGGTGTTGGGCCTTTGCCGACTCTATAAGCGAGGGAAAATCATTCGCCGGTGCCTAAGTGGGTCTATTGCCATGCTGAATACATCTGCTGAGTGTAGCTATGCGTTCGAAGGCGATTTCGGGACCTTTCTCAGTAGCAAATATGCCTAATGCGCGGAGTTATACACTTCACCGTGCACTTATACACGCCAAACGAAGCAGAAATCGACTGCTGACAGTGGACGACACGCCAGAGACGATGTGGATAACCCAGAGACGGTGGATAACAGCTGCGCGATCAGTGGATAACCTGCAAGAAAGTGCGGTTATCCACCGACGGTAGCCACTGTTATGCACATTCCATACCCCTTGGAATCATTGGGTTTTCCACTTATCCACCATCTCGCCATGTGGGCTTGCGGGCCACCGCACGAACGTCATACAGTGTGCCTCACGGCGGGCAACGTAGCCCGCCGTCCACATCACATGAAGGGGAAACACCATGAGCACCGCAACCACTACTACTGCCGAAAATGCCGGTTTGCCAGCAATGCTGGACACCAAAGACGTAGCCGAGATGTTCAAACGCTGCAATCTCGCCGTCTATGCCGAAGCGAGACGCATATATTATCGCGAAGTGAATCTGAACCCATGCAAAAAGTATCCGAAGCAGGTGCTGCAAAGGATCGAATGGTGGTTCTGGGATTGGTTTGCCTATGACTGCGCCGTCAGCGGTATTGGACTGACCGGCAATGAATCCGAAGATTTACGTATCGAATTGCAGTACGGTCCGGGCGCAGGTATCTCGCCATTCCTAGCCTTGGCCGAATTCATGTATGACAAGGACGAACGTATCGGCACACGCGAGATACGTGATTTTCGCGAACTTGATGACACCAATTTCGCTTCGATGTTCTGGATTCGCGATGCCAGCGCGGTCAAAGGTCGTCTGACAGTTGAGGACATCATTCATGGTGGTGTCTACGAGGTGGCGGACGTACATGCCGCCTCGCAATACGATGGTGCGCACGGCGGCATGATCGTCAATCGCATCGCACATGTGAGAGGCGTGTGGCGATCCTGTTCCATCCCGATCTATGAGGCACGAAGGCCTGATGACCCGCAAATCGGTGATTCGCTGGCCCGTTCATTCCGGGAAACCGGATATAAACCGGACTTTGCCGGTCTGGTGCGGTTTTTCTACGGGAGGGCCAAAGACACCGGTCTCGACTGGGAAGATGTGGAAGCCGCGCGCCAAGCCGGTACTTTGGACGCGCTGATCAAGAAGGCCAGCAATCGGTGAAGGATTCGCCTAACGCTGCTGTCCAAGTCGGCGGCCGCGATCACGAATGAAGAGTGACGCAACCAAACAGACCGCGCACACAATGGCGACCGTGCGGAACGAAGCCCGCACGCCAATGGCCGATGCCGCCGCTTCCGGCACTCCGGTGCGCATGGCCGCCGCGGTGTGCGTGTTCATGATGGTGACCAGCAGCACAGCCGCAGACGTCATGATCGCGAAGCCCAGTAAGGCGAGCGGCCGGCCACCGATACGGTCATACATCTTGCCTGCCACCGGGTTCAGGATGCCCATGGCGATGCCGCTCGGCATCATCACCAGACCGGACACCAGTGCATTAACGCCAAGATCATTCTGCAAATATGCCCATCGCGTACAGGAACAGCCGGCGGGTGGTGAAGGTCTCGATGAGGAACGCGGTGATCGGGATCATGATGCCGTTGGTAAGCATGAATCCGGTGGTCAGCCATTGCACGGTGCTGCTGGGCACGTCGAACTCGTGCATCAACGTGGGCAGGGCGGAGATCATCAGCGTTTGGTTGAGGATGGCCACAAACGAGCCGATCATCAGGGTGATGACCATGGCGGTGGTGTTGGCGGGGGTGGTGCTGTTGGAGTTGGCGGGGTGGTGGAGCCGGCCTCAGCGGTGGCCGGCGAGGAATTGCGTGACGTCAATTATCAAGTCTCGTTTCCTTGGCTGAGTTGTCTTTCTTGGCTTGCCCATACTATCTGTGCCTTGACTGCATTCGAAAACCATTGCAATGACTAGCAACACGCTGAGACGCGGCGTATTAATTCAATCATTTGACAAACTTAGTTCGTTCGTTTTATTATTGGTCCTGCAATCCGTAATATCGCCTACTGCAAAGGAGCGCCCAAATGGGTCTGTGGGATGTTGACAAGATCGAGTACGTCGGCCGCGCCAAAGGACCGAAGGAAGACTTCGCCTTCCATTACTACGATGCCGACAAGGTCGTTGCCGGCAAGAAGATGAAGGATTGGCTGCGCTTCGGCGTTGCTTGGTGGCACACCTTCAACCAGGAACTGGTTGATCCGTTCGGCACCGGCACCGCGCACCGCCCGTACTACAAGTACACCGATCCGATGGACCAGGCTCTGGCCAAGGTCGACTACGCCTTCGAGCTGTTCCAGAAGCTGGGCGTCGAGTACTTCTGCTTCCACGATCGTGACATCGCCCCCGAAGGCGACACCCTGCGCGAGACCAACGCCAACCTCGACAAGGTCGTTGACAAGATCGACGAGAATATGAAGTCCACCGGTGTCAAGCTGCTGTGGAACACCTCCTCCCTGTTCACCAACCCGCGCTTCGTGTCCGGCGCCGCCACTTCTCCGTTCGCCGACATCTACGCCTACGCCGGTGGCCAGCTCAAGAAGAGCTTGGAGATCGGCAAGCGCCTGGGCGCCGAGAACTACGTGTTCTGGGGTGGCCGCGAAGGCTACGAGAACCTGTGGAACACCGAGATGAAGCGCGAGACCGACCACATCGCCAAGTTCTTCCACATGTGCGCAGATTACGCCAAGGAAATCGGCTTTGAGGCCCAGTTCCTGATCGAGCCGAAGCCGAAGGAGCCGACGCTGCACCAGTACGACTTCGATGCCGCCACCGCCATCGAGTTCCTGCGCAACCACGACCTGACCGACGTCTTCAAGCTGAACTTGGAAGGCAACCACGCCAACCTGGCCGGCCACACCTACCAGCACGAGATCCGCGTGGCCCGCGAGTCCGGCTTCCTCGGTTCCCTCGACGCCAACCAGGGCGACAAGCTCATCGGCTGGGATATGGACGAGTTCCCGACCGATCTGTACGAGACCGTCGCCGTCATGTGGGAAGTCCTGCAGGCCGGCTCCATCGGACCTCACGGTGGTCTGAACTTCGACGCCAAGCCGCGCCGTACCTCCTTCTACGAGGAGGACCTGTTCCGCTCCCACATCGCCGGCATGGATGCCTACGCCGCCGGCCTGCTGGTTGCCGACAAGATGAACCAGGACGGCTTCATCCAGAATCTTCAGGCCGAGCGCTACAGCTCCTACGACTCCGGCATCGGCAAGGACATCGACGAGGGCAACGTCACCTTGGCCGACCTCGAAGCCTACAGCCTCGACAAGCCGCAGTCCGAGCTCATCGCCGCCACCAAGTCCGATCACCTCGAGTCCGTCAAGGCCACCATCAACAACTACATCATTGATGCCCTGGCTGAGGTCGAGTGACCATCGGTCTGACCGATTGAATTCGCTCCATCGGGCGTGTACACATCAATTATGATGCCAGTGCGCCCGATGGGCTGATTCGATAGTTTCGCCATGTGCGGTGTTGTGTTATGCCCGCATGGCACCTTTCCATTCCTTCTTTCTCCTTTCTCTCCTTCCGCTGGCCTGTCCATCATGGGCGTGGACGCCGCCTGGGTCAAGACCATCAAGGGCCTCGTCGTCATCGCCGCCGTCGCCTACGACCTGCTCTCCAAGAAAAAGAAAGGCTGAGCTAAACCTGGCCTCCGGGCCCGCTCGGTGGCCACGGGGATGGATCTGAGTTCCATTCCTCCTCCGAAAGGGACGCTGTTGCACGCAGCGTCCCTTTTCCGTTTGTCGCGATGGATGGATCCCGGTGTACGTTCTTCGCGAAATCAGCCCTGACTTGGGGTGTATTTCGACAATATGATTCGGCGATGTGCCTCAGCGGATATGTATGGCCAATGAAAAACGGGATACCGATGTCGATATCCCGCTTTCAGCGAATAGGTAAGGCCAGAGCTTACTTCTTCTTGGCTTTCTTGACGCGCTTGGGAGCGGGAGCCGCTTTCTTGGGCTCGAAGAACGGCCACTTGTGCAAAGCCCAGGCATGCAGCGCGGGAATCTTGGCAACGGCGAAGCCGATGACCAGACCGATTACCATGGCCCAGGTCTCCAGATCATGTCCTGCGACCAGCAAGCCGATGAACACTATGGCAACGATGAAGCTCACCATCTGCGAGGCCTTTGACTGCTTGGCGGTCACCAGGCCGGCCTTCATGGGAACGAGCCCCAGAAACAGGCCGCAAGGCGCGCATATGACGCCCAGCACCACGCTGATCACGGTTGACACGGTTGTTACTTCCATAATGTTCCTTTGCTGAAGTGGGATGATTCGCTTGATTCGGGCGAACGATAACGATGGTTACTGGCGATTAGTGGTTGGTGATGCATCGGCATCCGTGGTTGCGACGTCGGTTTCGACATCGTCATCGGTGTCGTCCTCGGATCCCTCGGCATCTGCGGTGTCGGTATCGGTGCCGTCAGGCGTATCCGCGGCGTCATCGTTCTCCGCATCCTCCTTGCTGGGTTGACGCCACCACAATATCAATGCGTTGGCGGCGCAGTAGACGGCGGCAATGCCGATGCATACCAAAAAGATGATGTTTGAGGTGCTGATCATCGTGCCATCGGCCATTGCTTCTTTGACAGACTGCCATATCCACATCACGCAGGCGACGGCGGTCAGGGCGTACAGCATCATACGGGAGCGGTCGTTCATAGGATCATCTCCAGACTTGTTCAAACGACTTGATTATAGCCGCATTTGTGGATTGCGTGGGAAACGAAAAATGCCGCCATGTGTGCTTCAGCGAGGAGCGCGGTATAACAGCGGCTCTTCGCGATGCTTGCCATGGCGGCATTCATCAGGAATCGTTATTCAGTTGTTATCTCATGGATTGTGCTGGCAGCGTATCAGCCGCGCGCCTTGGCGTATGCCTCGTACACGGCTTCGGTGGGCTCGCCGGTCTCCACGCCCTCGATGGTGAGTTGCCAGGTCAGCGGTTCGGCCTCGCCGGACAGCACCCAGGCGGCCTGACGGGCGGCGCCGATGGCCACATATTCGTCGGTGGCCGGACGGGTCACGTCCATGCCGAGGATTGAGGGGGCCAGCGTGCGGATGGCCACGGACTTCGCGCCACCGCCAATGAGCAGGATGCGGTTGATCTCGGCACCCAGCGAACGAATCAGCTCGAGGCAGTCGCGCTGGGAACACAGCAGGCCTTCGACGAACGCACGAGCCAGATTCTCCTTGGTGGTGTTGTGCAGGGTCAGGCCAGTCAGCGAGGCGGTGGCGTCCGGACGGTTCGGCGTACGCTCGCCGTCGAAGTACGGCACCAGGGTGATGCCGCCGGCACCCGGCTCGGCCTTAAAGGCCAGTTCGGCCAGCTCGTCGTAGTCCACGCCAAGGGCGGCGCGACCGGCGTCCAGAATGCGCGAACCGTTGATGGTGCAGGCAAGCGGCAGATAATGACCGGTGCAGTCGGCAAAGCCAGAAATCGCTCCGGTCAGGTCGTACACCGGGTTTTCAGCGATGGCCGCGGCCACGCCGGAGGTGCCGAGCGATACGGACACATCGCCCACGGCCATGCCGAGGCCCAGCGAGGCCATGGCATTGTCTCCGCCGCCGGGGCCGATGATGCAGCCGCCTTCAACGTCCTTGCCGGCAATGGCGGGGTCGGCCTTGACGGCGGCTGCCTCACGCGGGCCCAGCACGGTGGGCAGCACAATGGCGTCGGCGTGGGCCTTGGCGGCTTCCTCGCCCTCGGCAGGGGCCAGCACCATGGCGATGAGATCGCGGCGGTACTCGTCATGCGCGGCATCGTAGTAAATGGTGCCGGAAGCGTCGGAACGGTCGGTGAACAGGGCTTCGAGATGAGCGTCCTCGCCCTCGGCCACCGGGCCATAGCCGGCGATACGCCAGCTCAGCCAATCGTGCGGCAGACAGACGGCGGCAATCTTCTTGGCGTTCTCAGGCTCGTTCTCGGCCACCCACGCAACCTTGGTCAGCGTGTAGGAGGCGACGGGGGAGGATCCGACGGCCTTGACCCAGCGTTGCTTGCCGCGGGCGGTCACGTCGTCCGGTTCGTCGCCCTCGGCCGGAGCTGCACCGAGCTTGTCGATCAAGGCGGCGGCCTGCGGGGCGGAACTGGTGTCATTCCAGAGCATCGCATCGCGAATCACGTTGCCCTGCTTGTCGAGAATGACCATGCCATGCTGCTGGCCGCCAACCGCGAGGGCCGCGACATCGTCAAGCCCGCCGGCCTGCTCGGCGGCCTTGGTGAAGGCCTCCCACCAGAGTTCCGGGTTGACCGAGGTGCCATCCGGGTGCTTGGCCTGCCCGAACCGAACCTGTTCGCCGGTGGCGGCGTCCGTGATGCGGACCTTCGTTGATTGGGTTGACGTATCTACGCCGGCAACCAGTACTCTCGTCATGCATTCCTCCTCGATGAGGGTCGCGCTCAAAAGTTTCGGCGCGCCATAGCCAATAAGTTAGACGATTAAACTATACTGTATCTCAACGTTCGATTGCAAACGGAAACACGCGAAGGTGCGGTCCGATTCAATCGTTTGACGCACAATATCATGGTGTGATAGACGGATGTGAGCGCCTGTGCGGCGCTCGAGACTAGGGGTGCGAGGAGGTAGGGGCCAATGGCAAATCTACGCAGGATCAATCAGGAGGATCTGCGCAACCATAACCTGTCGGTGACGCTCGACACCTTATTGCGTGCGCAGAAACCGATGAGTCGTGCCGATCTGGCCAAGGAGACGGGCCTGACCAAGGCCACGCTCTCGCTGTTGGCCTCGATGCTCATTGAAAGCGGCGTGGTGCAGGAAGGCGAGCCGGTCGTTTCCACCACATATGGGCGGCCCAGCACGCCGCTGGAGATTCGCGGCGGATCCATCGCCGGCATCGGCCTGCAGATCAACACCGATGGTTACGGTTGCCTGGCACTCGATCTGAACGGCGACACTCTCGGCCGGGAGTGGGTGAGTGAGGATATGACCGGCACTGACCCGTACGAGATCTTCGCCAAGCTCGATGCGATGACTTTCCCGTTGGAAAGCCGGCTCAAACGACGCGGCTGCAAGGTGGTGGGAGCCGGGTTTGCGCTGCCGGGCATCGTCACCGACGACATGTGGCTGTTGGTGGCCCGCAATCTGGGTTGGGAAAACGTCAACCTCACCCGGTTCAACGTGGTGCGCCGGCTGGATGTGGTGGCCGGCAATGAGGCGAAGATGGCCGCCATCGCTCAGATTCCGGGGTATGCCACCGAACGTGCGCCCTTCCTGAATGTGGTGGACCGCACGGACTCCTTTATTTACCTGTCTACCGATATCGGCATCGGCGGCGCGGTGGTGCGCGACGGCGAAGTGGTGATGGGCTCGCACGGATTCGCCGGCGAGATCGGCCATCTGTCCGTGGCGATGGATGGGCCGTTGTGCAGCTGCGGGCGTCACGGGTGTCTTGAGGCGTTTGCGGGCCGTCGCGCTTTGGTCGAGGCTGCCGGCATTGCCGAGGATGGGGATGCCACCAGCAGCGAGGCCATCGATATGTTCCTCCAGCGTTGGCGAGCCGGGGATTCGGATGTGGCCAAAGTGGTCGATCAGGCCGCCGATGCGCTGGTTTCCGCCATCGCTTCCGCCGTGAATCTGGTGGATGTCGATACGGTGCTGTTGGGCGGACTGTGGACGCACTTCGGCGACGAGCTGGCCACCGTGCTTGAAGGCCGGCTGCGTTCGGAAATTCTGGGATACCCGAATGTGAAGATTCGCGTGTTTGTGCCGCCGGTGGCGCTGCATCCCTCGCTATATGGCGCGGCCGAAATGGGCTTGCGACGGTTCATCGAGAACCCGTTGGGGTACATGGGGGAGAAGTAGCGCCGGGAGATGCTGCTTGTTGCTGGCGGGTGCATGGTATGGGTGCATGGCGCGCGTGCCGGCATTAGCGGGCTCGTGCTACACTTTGGCAAGTTGGCTGTTTTACGCAGCGAACGTGGGGCCGTAGCTCAGTCGGTTAGAGCATGCGACTCATAATCGCCCGGTCCAGGGTTCAAGCCCCTGCGGCCCCACTCTTTTGCGTCGTCTCCTGCGGCGGCGCAGCGCGTCTTCACGTCCAGATAGGCGCGTACAATCCCTTAGGTTCCGGTTCACGTCTTGCCATAGGGGCATGACGACCCGGGTCCCCCGAATCCATAGGAGACGTAAAATGCAGCAGGGTATCCATCCTGATTATCACCCCGTTGAGGTGACGTGCTCGTGCGGCAACACCTTCGTGACCCGCACCGCTGGCAAGGAAGATCACATGTTCGTTGACGTGTGCTCTCAGTGCCACCCGTTCTACACCGGCAAGCAGAAGATTCTTGACACCGGTGGCCGCGTTGCTCGCTTCGAGAAGCGCTACGGCAAGAAGAGCAAGTAGCATACTTCACGCCAGTCCGATTCGATTTGGCATGCTCCGGCATACCCGATCGAGGACTGGCGTTTTTTGTATTCTTTGACAAGTTTTGTTGCAGCATTGACCTGCGCAATCGAATAATCGAACAGAACAGCACCATACAGAAGAAAGTGTGTTATGGCAGACGAACAGTTCCCGGCGGCGGCAACCGCGCTTGAGGAGTACCAGTCCATCGAAGAACAGATGGCAAGCCCCGAAGTCGTGTCCAACCCGGACAAGCTGCGCAAGCTGGGTCGTCGTCACGCCGAACTGGGTGCCATCGTGGGTGCCTACAAAGCCTGGTTGCAGGTGAAGGACGATCTGGCAGCCGCTCAGGAGATGGCCGGCGAGGACGCCGACTTCGCCGAGGAAGCCAAGCGTCTTGAAGACGAACTGCCCGGTGTCGAGGAGAAGCTGCGCACCGCGCTGATCCCGCGTGACCCGGATGATGCGCGCGACACCATCATGGAGATCAAGGCCGGCACCGGCGGCGAGGAAGCCGCACTGTTCGCCGGCGACCTGCTGCGCATGTACACCCGTTACGCCGAGAAGCGTGGCTGGAGCGTGAACGTGCAGTCCGAGAACACCACCGAGCTCGGCGGCGTCAAGGACGTGCAGATCGCCATCCGCGCCAAGGGCACGCCCGCTCCCGAAGACGGCGTGTGGGCTTCGATGAAGTACGAGGGCGGCGTACACCGTGTGCAGCGCATCCCCGTCACCGAATCGCAGGGCCGTATCCAGACTTCCGCTGCCGGCGTCATCGTGTTCCCCGAGGCCGACGAGGATGACGACGAGATCGAGATCGATCCGAAAGACCTGAAAATCGACATCTTCATGAGCTCCGGCCCCGGCGGCCAGTCCGTGAACACCACGTATTCCGCCGTGCGCATGACCCACCTGCCAACCGGAATCACGGTGAACATGCAGGATGAGAAGTCGCAGATTCAGAACCGTGCCGCCGCGTTGCGCGTACTGAAGTCCCGCCTGCTGGCCATGAAGCATGAGCAGGAGGCCGCCGAGGCCGCCGACATGCGTCACTCGCAGGTACGTTCGCTTGATCGCTCCGAGCGAATCCGCACATACAACTTCCCGGAAAACCGTATCGTCGACCATCGCACGAATTACAAGGCTTACAACCTTGACGCCGTGCTCGACGGCGACCTGCAGGCCGTCATCGATTCCGACATCCAAGCCGACGAGGCCGACCGTCTGGCCAATCAGAAATGACTTTGCCGGATGGCTCCCCTCTGTGAGGGGAGCTGTCAGCGAAGCTGACTGAGGGGAGCCTAATGTCCGATCAACGGAGACCGCCAGTGCTTATTACCGACATCATCAACCAAGCCTCTTCGCAATTGCGCGAAGCGGGTATTGAGACGCCTGAGCATGATGCCAAGTTGCTCCTTGCCGAGGCGGCAGGCGTTGAACTGCGCGACGTCGACAGGGCTCTGCTTATGGGGGAGGAACTTGGCACAACCGGACAGCTTGCCGTCTTCCGTGCCATGCTCGACCGCCGTGCCAAGCGCGAGCCGCTGCAATACATCACCGGGCATGCTCCTTTCCGCTACCTTGACCTGAAGGTCGGTCCCGGAGTGTTCATTCCTCGTCCGGAAACCGAAACCGTGGTGCAGGCCGGCCTTGACTGGCTGACAAAAAACGGCATGATCCATCCTTGTGTGGTCGATTTGTGCGCCGGCTCCGGCGCGATTGGGCTGTCCGTTGTCAGCGAGGTGCCCGGCAGCCAGGTGTGGGCGGTGGAGCTGTCGCCGAACACCGCCGAATGGACGCGAAGGAATCTGTCGGAAACCGCGAAAAAGTACCCATCCATTGCCTCGAATTACCATCTGGAAATCGCGGATGCCACGTCCTTCGCCACATTGGCCCAATTGGACGGCACCGTCGATATCGTCATCACCAATCCCCCCTACGTGCCGCAGACCGATATTCCCGAGCAGCCGGAAGTGCGTGATTGGGATCCGGAATTGGCTTTGTATGGCGGCTCGATGGACGGTACGTTGATTCCCGAGCGCATTATCGAGCGGGCCTGCCGTCTTCTCAAGCCTGGGGGCGTGCTTGTCATGGAACATGACGTGACCCAGGGGGATCGTCTCGTGGCCTTTGCCAGGGCCACCGGATTCGCTGCCGCATCGACCGGCCAGGACTGGACGGGTCGCGACCGCTACCTGTTTGCAGTGTCCTAAGCCCCACGAATCCCACATTTCCTTGGGATTGTATTCTCGTTTCCGTAATTGCGCTGTCTCATAATAAGAACAATTTATTGCGGGTTCAAAGCCGGTCTGGTTATAACAGTCCGCGACAAACATCGGATGAGAGAGACGTGAATGACGGTCACAAGCCGTGTGATGTAGTTCTGTGGTATGCGAATTATGTGAGTGGAACGTCTCACGCGCACATCCCGCGCGTTGGTTGACAGATGAACGATGTTGAAATATCCCAAGGAAGAAGGAAGAGGATGAACGTGAAGTTCTCCACTAAGTTCGTTGCGGCCAGCGCGGCCGCTGTTATGGCGTTGTCCCTCGCGGGCTGCTCCGGCGGCAGCATGGATGATTCCTCCAGCTCCAGTGCCAAGGCCTCCGGCGACTCCATCACCATCGGCACCGTGACCACCAACTCCGGTACCGCCGCCGCTTACGGCGAGGCCGAGGTCAAGGGCTTCGAGCTGGCGGTCTCCGAGATCAACGCCAAGGGCGGCATCAACGGCAAGAAGGTCAAGCTCGAGTCCATGGACGACAAGGGCGACGCCACCGAAGCCTCCAACGCCTACAACAAGCTCGCCGGCGACAACAACGTGCTCGCCGTGGCCGGCCCGACCATTTCCGCCACCACCGCAGCCGTGGCCCCGCTGGCCGACCAGTCCAAGCTGGTCACCATCGCCCCGGCCGCCACCTCCGACTCCATCGAAACCGGCAATTACCTGTTCCGCACCTGCTTCAAGGACTCCTACCAGGGTGAGGTGGCTGCACGCTTCGCCGCCGAGAACCTGAAGGTCAAGAAGGTGGCCGTGCTCTACGGCACCGGCGATCCGTACTCCTCCGGCGTGGGAGAGGCCTTCGCCAAGGCCGCCGAAAAGCTCGGCCTCGAAGTGGTGGACAAGGAAAGCTCCTCCTCCGCCGACGACACCGAGTACTCCGCCCAGCTGCAGAAGATCCAGGCTTCCGGCGCCGAGCTGCTCTACGCTCCGTACTACTACTCCGTGGCTGGCCCGTACATCATCCCGCAGGCCCGCTCCGTGGGTTTCGAGGGCTACGTGATGGGACCCGACGGATACGATGGCCTCAAGCTCACCGGTGACAAGTCCCAGTACAACAAGACCTACTACACCACCCACTACTCCGCCGACGACAACACCAACACCAAGGTGCAGGACTTCATCAAGTCCTACAAGTCCAAGAACAACGCCGAGCCGAACACGTTCGCCGCTCTGGGCTACGACACCATCTACATGATCAAGCAGGCCATCGAGAAGGCTGGCGAGAACGCCACCCGTGAGGATGTGCGCAACGCCGTGGCCGGCATGACCTTCGACGGTGTGACCGGCAAGTTCACCATGGACAAGTCCGGCTCGCCGACCAAGTCCGTGACCGTGCTGGAAATGAAGGACGGCAAGCCGGTGTACAACACCACCGTGCAGCCCAAGTGAATTCCATGAATTCCCACCGCATAATCACGATGTCCTAGCATGACTTCCGCATGAACAGGAGAGCGACCGGTTTTGCCGGTCCTCTCCCTTTCGTGTTTTCACGGGCTCGGATGCATAAGGACAGCCGTCGATATGCGGATATCGCCAGGCGCGGGCGTATCGCGCCATCAATCGCAAGACATACGAATATCTCTACGCGCGCAGCGGTAGAGAACCACAACATTGATAGAAAGGGGGAGCTATGACCGATCAGATCATCATGTTCATCAGCCAGCTGTTCAACGGTCTGAAAATCGGCAGCGTGTACGCGCTGGTGGCATTGGGCTACACCATGGTCTACGGCATCATCCGACTGATCAACTTCGCCCACGGCGATTTCATCATGGTCGGAGCCTACGTGCTCATGCTCACCATTCCGGCCATCGTGGCCATGGGACTGCCCGCCTGGGTGGCGGTCATTCCCGCCATCCTGGTATGCGTGGCCGTCGGCGTGATCGTCGAAAAGGCCGCCTATAAGCCGGTGCGTGAAAAGGGCAACTCCATGACCGCCCTGATCACCGCCATCGCCATGTCGTTGCTGCTGGAGAACGGCTCACAGGCCATCTTCGGCGCCGACTTCCAGACCGTCCCGACCATCTTCCACCTGCCGTCCATCGCGTTCGGCAAGCTCAAGCTGCCGGGAGACACCCTGCTGACCATCGTCATCGGCCTGGTCATCATGGTGGGCCTGCAGCTGTTCGTCAAATTCACCAAGCAGGGCAAGGCCATGCGCGCCGTCTCCGAAGACAAGGAGGCCGCCGTGCTCATGGGTATCAACGTGAACTCCACCATCGCCCTGACATTCGCCATCGGCTCCGGTCTGGCCGCGGTCGCCTCGCTGATGTACTGCGCCGCCTACCCGCAGGTCTCGCCTATGATGGGCGCCATGCTGGGCCTGAAGGCGTTCGTCGCCGCCGTGCTCGGCGGCATTGGTTCCATCCCGGGCGCCATGATCGGTGGTCTGGCCATCGGTCTGATCGAAAGCCTGACCAAGGCGTATATCGGCACCATCACGGCGGGCATCATCACCTCGGCGTTCTCCGACGCCATCGTGTTCGCCATCCTGATCATCGTGCTGCTCGTCAAACCGTCCGGCATTATGGGCAAGAACGAAGGGGAGAAGGTCTGATCAGATGAAGAAGACAATGCTTTCCACCAAACAGTCCTATCTGGTGTGCTTCATCGGCATCCTCGCCGCGTTCGGCATCGTGATGGCGCTGTGCGAATCCGGCTTGGCCGACTCCTACATCAAGGGCATCATGATGACCGCGTGCATCGCCATCATCATGACCACCTCCCTGAACCTCACCATCGGCGTGCTCGGCCAGCTGACGCTGGGCTGCTGCGGTTTCGAGGCCATCGGCGCCTACGTGGCCGCACTGACCTCCAAATACATGGTCGCCGCCGGCATTGCCATCGACCCCACCGCCCGCTTCCTGCTCACCACGCTGATCGGCGGCGTGGTAGCCTGCGTGTTCGGCATCCTGATCGGCATTCCTGCCCTGCGACTGCACGGCGACTACCTGGCCATCATCACGCTGGGCTTCGGTGAGATCATCCGCGTGATCATCCAGAACCTCAAGGTAGCCGGCGGCATGGGCCTCGACAAGGGCGCCGCCGGACAGGCGCTGATCGGCATCGAACGCACCGCCAACCTGTACGTCGTGTTCTGGATCATGGTGGTCACCGTGGTCGTACTCTTCATGTTCGGCCGCTCCCGTTACGGCCGTGCGGTCAAGGCCATCCGCGACGACGAGATCGCCGCCGGCGCCTCCGGACTCAACACCACGTACCTCAAGGTGCTCGTCTTCGCGATCTCCGCGTTCTTCGCGGGCATCGCCGGCGGTATCTTCGCCCAGTACATCGGCTCGCTCAACCCCACCATGGCCGGTTGGCTCAACTCCATCAACTACGTGATCATGGTGGTGTTCGGCGGCATGGGTTCGCTCACCGGCTCGATCGTCTCCGCCATCGGCCTGACCATCCTGCCCGAGCTGCTGCGCGCCTTCGCCGACTACCGTATGCTCGCCTACTCGGTGGTGCTGGTGCTCGTCATGATCTTCCGCCCGCAGGGCATCTTCGGATCCTGGGAGTTCTCACTGCCGCGTCTGGTCAACCGCATGCTGTTCCGCGGCGCCGCCGGCAAGGGCGCGAAACCCGCGGCCAGCGCCAAGCAGCATGACCAGTCCGACGACAAGACCGTGAAGGAGGCCTCACGATGAGCGACGCAACCCAGCCCATCCTCAAAGCCGAACATCTCGGCATCACCTTCGGTGGTCTGAAAGCCGTGTCCAACTTCAACATGACCATCAACAAGGGCGAACTCATTGGCCTGATCGGCCCCAACGGCGCCGGCAAGACCACGGTGTTCAACCTGCTGACCGGCGTGTACAAGCCCACCGAAGGCGAGTTCTGGCTGGACGGAACCCGGATGAACGGCAAGAAGACCTATCAGGTCGTGCGTGCCGGCATCGCCCGAACCTTCCAGAACATCCGCCTGTTCAAGCAGCTCACCGTCGAGGAGAACGTGCTCGTCGCCTTCGATGAGTCGTTCACCTACCACATGGGCAGCACCATCTTCCGCACCCCGGGCTTCTGGAAGCAGGAGAACGAGATGCACGAGAAGGCCATCGACCTGCTGCGCATCTTCAACCTCGAGGGACTGGCCACCACCCAGGCGGCCAACCTGCCGTACGGCCAGCAGCGCAAGCTCGAGATCGCACGCGCCCTGGCCACCGGCATGAAACTGCTGCTGCTCGACGAGCCGGCCGCCGGCATGAACCCCACCGAAACCGAGGATCTGCTGCACTGTATCAACACGATCCGCGACCGTTTCGGTATCGCCATCCTGCTCATCGAACATGACATGAGCCTGGTGATGAGCGTATGCCAGCGCATCCAGGTGCTGGACTATGGCCGCACCATCGCATCCGGCACGCCGGAGGAGATCGCCAACAACCCGCAGGTCATCTCCGCCTACTTGGGCAGCGACAACAACGATGACGCGGACGGCGATTCCACCACCAAGGCGGAACCGGAGCCAAGCATTGCCAAGACACTGACGGAAGGAGCGCGCTGATGCTGGAAATCAAGGATCTATGCGTTTCCTATGGCGCGATCGACGCGGTCAAGGGCATTAGCCTCAAGGTGAACGACGGCGAGATCGTCTCCCTGATCGGAGCCAACGGCGCCGGCAAGACCACCACCCTGCACACCATCACCGGTCTGGTGCCGGCCAAATCCGGCAGCATTACTTATGATGGCCACGATCTGCTCAAAACGCATGCGAACAAGATCGTCACGCTGGGCATGGCCCATGTGCCGGAAGGCCGCCACGTGTTCACCCGCATGAGCGTGCAGGAGAACCTGGAGATGGGCGCGTTCAGTCTCAAAGACCAGTCCAGTCTGGGTAAGGATCTTGAGATGGTGTTCGACTACTTCCCGCGTTTGAAGGAACGTCGCCGCCAGCTGTCCGGCACGCTTTCCGGCGGTGAGCAGCAGATGGTGGCCATGGGCCGCGCCCTGATGAGCCATCCGAAGACCATCCTCATGGATGAGCCGTCGATGGGTCTGTCCCCGCTGCTGGTCAAGGAGATCTTCGACATCATCGTCACGCTGCGCAAGCGTGGCATCACCGTGCTGCTCGTGGAGCAGAACGCGAAGATGGCCCTGTCCATCGCGGATCGCGCCTACGTGCTCGAGACCGGCAAGATCACCATGGAGGGCAAGGCCTCCGACCTGCTGCACGACGAGAAGGTGCGCAAGGCGTACCTCGGCGCGTGACGTCTCACATTACTATGCTCCCGCTGGCGGGAGCTACCTCACGAAGTGAGGCTGAGGGTGGTTATCGGAGATTTCCGGCAACCACCCTCAGTCAGCTCCGCTGACAGCTCGCCAGCGGGAGCATTCATATATCACTGCGCGTAATACTGTAGCGCGGAAGCATCCTTATCCGTAATCTCGCGAATCGGACGGGCCGGATTACCCACGGCCACGGTGTGCGGCGGAATATCGCGCGTCACCACCGAGCCGGCACCGATCACGCAACCCTCGCCGATCGTCACGCCGCCGATTACCGTCACATTGCCGCCAAACCAGCAGTTCGAGCCGATGACAATCGGCTTGCCATACTCGCAGTCGTATGCGGAACCATCAGGTGCCTGCCTCACGTTACGATCCTGCCAACGCAACGGATGCATCGGTGGCAGCAGCGAAACGTTCGGGCCGAACAGCACGTCGTCGCCAATCGTCACCGGGCAACAATCCAGCACAGTGAAGTTGAAGTTGGCGAACACGCGCTCTCCGATGGTGATGTTGCAGCCATAGTCGAAGAAAATCGGCCCCATCACGTCAAGGCCGGCACCGTGGCCGGGCAGCAGCTCATCGAGAATCGCGGCACGGGCGGCATGATCGGTACGCGACGCGGCGTTGAAGCGCGCGCACAGGTCGCCGGCCTTCTCGCGCAGGGCATTCAATTCAGGGTCTACCGAATTGTACAGTTTGCCGGCGAGCATCTCCTCGCGCTCGCTGGCGCGCGGCATACGCAGTTCGACGGGAGGCATGGTGGTGGATTCAGCATTGATTTCGCTCATTGAACACTCCTGTAATTTCGCGAAAGAGCATGGATGGACTCATTGTATCTACGGTCTGTGCGTGTGGGGCGAATCGGAAAACAGCAGTACGGCAAACGAGCGATGATGAACTATGCAAGTCGGGGCGCAATGGTGCAATGGTAGATTGTGAATACACAAGCGAACGGAGGTGGCGTGAGCGTGGAAGGCGGAACAACGCTGAAAGTCACGGATGAATCGCTGGCACAGGCGGCGCGTGTCATCCGGGATGGTGGATTGGTCGTCATTCCAACGGATACGGTATATGGAGTGGCGTGCGATCCGCGTAATAAGGCCGCTATCGACCGTATCTACCGGCTCAAGCGTCGCCCGCGCTATAAGGCGTTGCAGGTACTGCTCGCATCCACCGACCAGCTTGATGAGCTCGGTCTCGACCTGCCGTCCCCGCTGAATCGTTTGTCGGCGGCGTTTCTGCCTGGCGCGTTCTCGCCGATTGCCGTAGCCCGGCCCGACTGCACGTTGGAGACTTTGGCCGACACCGCCGATGGTCGCCCCGGCACGCAAGGCATCCGCATCCCCAATTCGGCGCTGTGCCTCGCGATTCTCAAGGCGACTGGCCCGCTGGCCGCGTCCAGCGCCAACCGTTCCGGCGACGAAAGCGCGCAGACCGTCCAGGAGGCGGTTGACGCGTTCGGCAGCGAAGTCGACCTGTATCTGGACGGCGGTCCCACCCAAGGCCATGTCTCCAGCACCGTCGTCAAAGCCGATCCGTACGCGCGCGACGGCATCGAGATCCTGCGTGAAGGCGTCATCGCCCAAAACGTGATTCGCAAGGCCCTCCACCTCAACGGCGGTGGACTCGGCGCATGAGAATCTACCTACTGATTGCCGCCATCGCCGGTGGCGTCACCTGGCTGGTGACTCCGCTGATTCGCCACGTCGCCATCGAAATCGGTGCGGTTGGCGAGGTGCGTGCCCGAGACGTGCACACCATTCCCACGCCGCGCATGGGTGGCCTTGGCATGCTGATCGGTTTTGCCGTGGCTACCGTATTCGCCAGTCGGCTGCCTTTTCTCTCGGGATTGTTCAACGGCAATTACCAGATGTGGGTGATTCTTGCCGGCGGCATCATGATCAGTCTGCTGGGCATGGCCGATGACCTGTGGGATCTCGATTGGATGCTGAAACTTGCCGGTCAGCTGCTGATTTCCGTATTCGTGGCTTGGGGCGGATTGCAGATCATCTCACTGCCTTTGGGCGGTTCGCTGATTACCGCCTCGCCGAGTCTGTCCATGGCGATCACCGCATTCCTGATTGTCGCCTCGATTAACGCGGTCAATTTCGTTGATGGCCTCGATGGCCTGGCGGCCGGTATCGTGGCGATTGGTGGCATAGCGTTCGCCGCCTATTCGTATATCATCGCCCGGTCTTCCCCGAGTTATGCTTCGTTGGCCACGCTGATCGACGTGATGATGGTGGGTATCTGCGTGGGCTTCCTGCTGCATAATTGGCATCCCGCCAAACTGTTTATGGGTGATTCCGGTTCGATGCTGCTTGGCTATCTCATCACCTGCGCTTCGATTGTGATGACCGGACGTCTTGACCCGGCCTCGATTCATGCCAGCATCTATCTGCCGGTGTTCATGCCAATTCTGCTGCCGATTCTGGTGTTGTTCCTGCCTGTGCTCGACATGTGTCTGGCGATTGTGCGGCGTTTGGCCAAAGGCCAGTCGCCCATGCATCCGGACCGTATGCACCTGCACCATCGCATGCTGAAGATCGGGCATTCGGTGCGTGGCGCCGTGCTGGTCCTGTGGGGATGGGCCGCGCTGATCGCATTCGGTTCGCTGACGATTCTGTTCTTCAAAGCGCAGCATGTGGCCGTGGGCATGCCCATCGCCGTGGTGGTGCTGACCATAGCCACGATGTACCCCTATCTGCGGCATCGTATTCCCGAGATCCAAGCCGAGAACCTGACGCTCGAATCCGCACGCAAGAACGCGCAGCATGCTACGGTTAAGTCGCAGTCTGCAGTAGGGGAGAGCCGGGATTCGATTGGCTCTCAGGCAGCGGATTCGATGACTGATTCGCCTGCGGATTCGCGGGACTCGCAGGCGGGTGAGGTGCAGGACCCGGCAGCGGATAAGTGAGCGCTCACAAGCGTGTGTCGTGAAGGTCAGCGCGTGTTCATATAGTGTTTGTATGGCTACAAACCTCGATGAATTGAACGCCCAATCGGCGTATGCTCCCCTTCCTCCGATTTTCGCCAAGCTCGGCCTTGCTTATGATGATGTGTTGCTGCTGCCGAACGAGACGGATGTCATTCCCTCCGAAGTGGACACCAGCACTCATCTGACTCGCAAGATCGTGATGAAGGCCCCGGTCCTCTCCGCTGCCATGGATACCGTGACCGAGTCCGAGATGGCCATCGCCATGGCTCGTAACGGTGGTATCGGTGTGCTGCACCGCAATCTGTCCATCGACGACCAGGCCGCTCAGGTCGATGTGGTCAAGCGTTCCGAGTCCGGTATGATCACCGACCCGCTGACCGTCAACCCCGAGGTCACTCTGGCCGACCTCGACAAGCTGTGCGGCAAGTTCCACATCTCCGGTCTGCCGGTTGTGGACAAGGAAAACAAGCTCGTCGGCATCATCACCAACCGTGATATGCGCTTCATCGCCTCCGAGGATTACGACACCCTGAAGGTTAAGGATGTCATGACCAAGGAGAACCTGGTCACTGGCCCGTCCAACATTTCCAAGGACGACGCTCACCGTCTGCTCGCCCAGCACAAGGTTGAGAAGCTGCCGCTCGTTGACGAGGAAGGCCACCTGACCGGCCTGATCACCGTCAAGGACTTCGTCAAGACCGAGCAGTACCCGGACGCCACCAAGGATGAGCAGGGTCGTCTGCGCGTGGCCGCCGGCGTCGGCTTCCTCGGCGACGCCTGGCAGCGTGCCTCCGCTCTGATGGAGGCTGGCGTGGACGTGCTCGTGGTCGACACCGCCAACGGTGAGGCCCGTCTGGCACTCGACATGATTTCCCGCCTGAAGCACGACTCCGCCTTCGACGGCGTGCAGATCATCGGCGGCAACGTCGGCACCCGCTCCGGTGCTCAGGCCATGATTGAGGCTGGCGCGGACGCCGTCAAGGTCGGTATTGGCCCCGGCTCTATCTGCACCACCCGTATCGTTGCCGGTGTCGGTGTCCCGCAGCTCACCGCCGTGTACGAGGCTGCCCAGGCCTGCCGTGCCGCTGGCGTGCCCTGCATCGCCGACGGTGGCATCCACTACTCCGGTGACATCGCCAAGGCCCTCGTGGCTGGCGCTTCCTCCGTGATGCTCGGCGGCACGCTCGCTGGCTGTGAGGAAGCCCCGGGCGAGAAGGTGCTCCTGCACGGCAAGCAGTACAAGCTGTACCGTGGCATGGGCTCCCTCGGTGCCATGGCCCCGCGCGGCAAGAAGTCCTACTCCAAGGACCGCTACTTCCAGGCCGACGTGACCTCCAGCGACAAGGTCGTGCCGGAAGGCGTGGAAGGCGAAGTGCCGTACCGCGGACCGCTGAACGCCGTGCTCTACCAGATGCTCGGTGGCCTGCACCAGTCCATGTTCTACATCGGCGCCCACAACATCGCCGAGATGCCGGAGCGTGGCAAGTTCATCCGCATCACCGACGCCGGTCTGCGCGAATCGCACCCGCACGATATCGTGATGACCACCGAAGCCCCGAACTACTCCGGCTTCCACAACAACTGATCGGTTGATGCCCGCTAGCTTGCGCTAGTTAGGGGTTGATTCCTTGTGAAAAGGGTCTGCTTATGCAGGCCCTTTTCGCGTATGTGGCTCGAGATAGCTTGTATGCGCTGGGGTATAGTCTGAACTGTTCTTGTAATAACGGGTGACATGACGAAAAGAGGCTTACCATGGTCGACAGCCATGATGCAGAAACTTACAGCGCAAAGGATTCGCGCCTGATTTGGATTGACTGCGAAATGACGGGCTTGGATATCTTCGGCGGCGACGAACTCGTCGAGGTGTCCGTAGTGCCCACTGACTTTGACCTGAATGTGCTGGACGAGGGCGTGGATTACGTCATCAAGCCGTCCGAGAAGGCCGTGAACCATATGAACGATTTCGTGCGCCAGATGCACACCCGTTCCGGCCTGATCAACGAGTGGGAGAATGGCCTGAGCCTGGCCGAGGCCGAGCAGAAGGTCACCGAATACGTGCTGCGCTTCACGCCGGAAGGCGTGCGCCCGCTGCTGGCCGGCAACACCATCGGCTCCGATAAGAAGTTCCTCGACCATTACATGCCGAACCTCATGAGCCACCTGCATTACCGCAGCGTGGATGTGAGCACATTCAAGGAGCTCGCCCGCCGCTGGTACCCGGCCGTGTACGAGAACCGCCCGCCAAAGAACGGTGGCCATCGTGCTCTCGCAGACATCATCGAGTCCTTGGACGAGCTGCGCTACTACCGTAAGGCGTTTATGGCTCCCGCCCCCGGCCCGGACGATGCCGCATCCAAGGCCATCGCCGCCGACATCGTAGCCACCAGCATCCTCAATAAGTAGTCCGCCGTACTTGGCTCCCCTCCCTGAGGGGAGTCTAGAGAGGTTGATATGCGCCAAACCGAAGCCCTGGCCATTCTGAACGCCGGCGCGAACGTGTTCCTGACCGGTGCGCCCGGTGCCGGTAAGACCTATGTCTTGAACGAGTTCATCCGCCAGGCTCGGGCCGACGGCGCCAGTGTAGCAGTCACCGCGTCCACAGGCATCGCCTCCACGCATATCAACGGCCAAACCATTCATTCGTGGAGCGGCGTCGGCGTGGCCACCGCCCTGAGCGCCAGCCTGCTCAAACTCATCAAATCCCGGCGCAAACGCAAGATTCAGGCCACGGACATCCTCGTCATTGACGAGGTTTCCATGCTGCACGCTTGGCTGTTCGACATGGTCGACCAAGTCTGCCGCGAAGTACGCCGTGATCCACGCCCGTTCGGTGGCATCCAGGTTGTCTTGTCCGGCGACTTCTTCCAGCTGCCGCCGGTTTCGGTGTCCGGGCGCAACCGCGACCTCATCGCCCCCACGCCCGAATTCATCGCCAGTCGCGAACGGTATGCCCGTGCCGGCTTGAACCCCGAAGGCTTCATCACCGAATCGCTGGTATGGCCCGAACTCAACCCGGTGATTTGCTATCTGACCGAACAGCACCGTCAGGATACCGGCGAACTGCTGACCGTGCTCACCGACATTCGCGAAGGCGACGTGACCCAGTCCGACCGTGACGTGCTCGTCACTCGTCTGGGCAAACTGCCCGAGCCCGGCCAGGTCGCCGTCCACCTGTTCCCGGTGAACCGGCAGGCCGACAATCTCAACGACATGCGCCTGAACCAGATCATGCTTGATCCACACGAGTTCCACGCCGAGACAGCAGGCCCTGCCAACCTGGTCGACCGACTCAAAAAGAACATGTTGGCCCCCGAGCGATTGATACTCAAGGAAGGCGCGGCTGTCATGGCCCTGCGCAACGACACCGATCGCCAGTACGTCAACGGCTCGCTCGGCACCGTGCGTGGCTTCGCACAGGAGAACAAGGGCGGCTGGCCGATCGTGGAATTCGAGAACGGCAACATCGTCACCATGAAACAGGCCACATGGGAGATGATGGACGGCGACACCGTGCTCGCCTCCGTCTTCCAGGTGCCGTTGCGCTGCGCGTGGGGCATCACCATCCACAAGTCGCAAGGCATGACGCTTGACCGTGCGGTCATGGACCTGAAGCGCACCTTCGCGCCAGGCATGGGATATGTGGCGCTGTCCCGAGTCGAATCGCTGGGCGGCCTCTATTTGGCCGGCGTCAACGAACGCATGTTCCTCGTCTCGCCCGATGCCGTGGTGCTCGACGGCGACCTGCGCGAAGCCTCGGCCGCGGCCTCCGACCAGTTGGCCGATGAAGGTGCAAACGCGTTCAAACCCGCCGAGCCGGACGAATTCGGTGCCAATCCCGACGATGACTTCGCCCAGGACGCGTTGTTCTGATCTTTAGAAGCGCTCCGTAGCAGCTACCATGGAATAAGAGGTGGTAGTTATGGTGCTATCCGAGATATTTCGTGGAAACAATGAGGTTCGCGAGGCCGCCCGAGCCGGTGTGCAAATCGATACGGTCAGTGTGGCTAGTGCGTCAGATGCAGCAAGCGCGGCAGACGGCAGCGGCAAAATCACTGGCGCAATACGTCCGTCAGCGGTGGCCGGTTCGTTTTATCCGGCTGACCGCACCGCGCTCAAACAGCTAATCAACCAGCAGCTCGATTACGGCCGAAAGCTTCTGCAACAGTTGGAGCCCACACTTCCAGCGGGGGTGCCGAGGGCGGTAATAGTGCCGCACGCCGGATACATATATTCCGGCACGGCAGCTGCGCTCGCTTACGCGCTCTTGGAGCGTGGGCGGGGGAGCGTGACTCGCGCGGTAATCGTAGGGCCGACTCACCGCGTGGCCGTGCGAGGCGTCGCCTGTTCCACGGCAGCGGCGTTTGAAACGCCGCTGGGCACTGTGCCGGTAGACATTGCAGCCGAGCGTAAGGCTCTGGGCCTGTCTGTCAATGAGCCATTGCGCTCCGGTACACATGCCCGTCCGGGCGCGCCGGCTCCCGCAATGATCGTCAATGCCCCAACCCACGCACAAGAACATGCGGTAGAAGTGCAGATTCCGTTCCTGCAGACCGTGCTCGGCCCAGACCTCACTATCGTGCCGTTGAACGCGGGCGATGCCACGCCACAAGAGGTGGGTGATGTGTTGCGTGCTTTGTGGGGTGGCCCGGAAACCGTCATCGTGATTAGTTCGGATCTCTCGCACTATCATCCGCACGAAGTCGCCCGCGCGTTGGATGACCAGACCATTGCGGACATTGCGGCTTTGCATCTGCCGATTCACCCTCGCCGGGCCTGTGGCGCATACCCGATCAACGGCCTTCTGGATGTGTTAAAAGGCCGCAAGGACATGAGGCTCTTCGAGCTCGGCTGTTCCACTTCCGGCGACGACGGCGTGGTGGCGCTCGCCGGCCAACCTCGCCCCGCAATGCGAGACGCCGACGAGCCGGTAGTGGGATATGTCTCGTTTGCCGCGTGGGAATCCAAGCCGGAAGCAGATGCTCTAGCCGGTGCAGATGACTTAGGCACATCGGGTACGCCATCCCACGGTGAGGTGCTGCTGAAACTTGCCCGTGCCGCTATCCGGGAACGGCTGCATATCGAGCATCCGACCGCCGCTGATTCGACCGCGTCCATTCTTGCCGCAAACCCATGGCTGAACGAGCCCGGTGCCTGTTTCGTCACCCTGACCGAGGGTGGCCGGCTACGCGGGTGCATTGGTTCGCTGGTCGCCCACCGCTCGCTCGGCAAGGACGTGGCCGAGCACGCAGTGGATGCCGCCACCCGCGACCCACGTTTCACCCCGGTCACCGCCGCGGAATACCCGCTGCTCAACGTGGAGGTATCCGTCTTGGGTGAGCCCGAGCCGATTACAGTGAACTCCTGTGACGCCGATTCGCGCGGTACCGGCTCGAAGACCGCGACTCTGGCATCGCTGCAATCCGGACCTCAGACCGACGCCGTCAAACGGGACGGCAGCAACGTCGAACGCCCGGTACGTTCGCGCACTGAACTTGAGGAAGTATTACGCCCCGGCAAAGACGGTCTGATTCTCGCCGACCGTCGTGGCCGCAGCGCCACATTCCTGCCACAAGTGTGGGATGAGCTGCCCGATCCGCACGATTTCGTCGCTCACCTGCTCGCCAAAGCCGGTATCCGCCCTTCCTACGACTGGACCGATAGCGAAATCGACTGTCAACGCTACGAGGTGACCGCCTATGCCGAGCATTAACGCAGCAACCATATCTCCTCCCGCTGGCAAGAGGTGGCGCGAAGCGCCGGAGGGTGGTCATCGGGAATCGTGCGGTCATACGGCGTCAGTCACAGATGTTCGTAACCCCGCCATAGCCCGCTGGCAAACGCAATTCCACGACGGTACCAACCGCGCTCGCTGCGAACTATGCCCGCGCCGCTGCGTCCTCAAGCCCGGCCAACGCGGCTTTTGCTTCGTCCGCTCAAACCACGACGGACTCATCGTCTCCGACACCTACGGCCGCAGCTCCGGCTTCGCCGTGGACCCAGTGGAAAAGAAGCCGCTCAACCACTTCCACCCCGGTTCCAGTGTGCTGAGTTTCGGCACGGCTGGCTGCAATTCCGGTTGCCGATTCTGCCAAAACTGGGATATTGCCAAAGCCCGCAGCTTCGACCGGCTCGGCATGGAAGCCAGTCCGGAGAAAATCGCGCAGGTCGCGGCCGACCGGGGCATCGATTCGGTGGCGTTCACCTATAACGATCCGATCGTGTTCGCCGAATATGCCATCGACACGGCCGAAGCCTGCCGAGCGCTCGGCATCCATCCCATCGCCGTGACTGCCGGATACATGAGCGCCGAAGCCCGGCCCGACTTCTACGCGGCCATGGACGCCGCCAACATCGACCTCAAAGGCTTCACCGAAGAGTTCTATTGGAAAGTGACCGGCACTCATCTGGCCGATGTGCTCGAGACCATCGACTATGCGGTCAACGAGGCACGCACACCAGAAGGCGAACACGTGTGGGTGGAGCTCACCACGCTACTCATCCCTGGATTCAACGATGACGACGCCCAGCTGCATGCTGAATGTACATGGATACGCGAGCACTTGGGTCCGGACGTGCCGCTGCACTTCTCCGCATTCCACCCCAGTTACCGCATGATGGACGTACCGCCCACCCCGCACGAGACTCTGACCCGCGCCCGAGACATCGCCCTCGAAGAGGGACTCAATTATGTGTACACAGGCAACGTGCATGATCGTGAAGGCGATACCACGTATTGCCCAAACCCTGAATGCCGGGCCAAGCTCGTGGAACGCGATTGGTATCGAATCATTGCCAATCGTTTATCTGCCGGATACGGTGGCAATGGGCACTGCCCCGTATGCAGGACTGCTATCGCCGGACGTTGGTAATCTGCCTCAGGTCGCCCGCGCGATTCACCGCAGATCGCCAATACGCGCGGCAATCGTCCTCATCGATTTGAGGCTCGCCTCATAGCGCGCGGCTGCCACAATCAGAATGATGCCGCCCAAAGCAAGCCACAATGCCGGCCAGCTACGCAGCATCGGGCGTACTTGCGGCAAACGCACACCCACAATCAGCGCGGCCGCTCCGGACAGGCCGGCGATAAGATCCACCGGGGCATACGGTTGCGGGTTGGTCCATGCAAGACCGAGGAGTATTACGCCGGCAAGAATGGTGGCGCATGTCTCAATAACCTGTGATGCGGTCAGCCGTCCCGACGAACGCCCGAATCGCTCTTGCGCGACTGATGGTTGGTTCGGCTGGGCCATTGCCGGATTCGGGTAGGGGCAGGGAGAAGCATAGGCCCGGCCCGGCTGTTACGGTTGATACGGGCAGGCCGCTTGTTCCGGGACCGACATAGGCGATTGCGCAAACGGTGGCATGGCCATTGGCTGTTGCGATACCGCTTGTTGTGGAACTGCCGTTGGGAATTGCGGGGGCTGCAGCAGAAAATTGCGGGGCCCATGCTGGGGCCGGTTGATACACCGGCTGCTCCGAGGATTCCGGCTGATTCCCCTGTTGCTCGGTCGGTTGCGTCATCGTGCCCTTCTACCCTTCTAGCCGTCATTGTTGCACGAGTGAGTCCGAATGCCAAGATGAAGGTCGGAATAGTGCGAATAGCAGGCGGGCTTGTCGGTTCACGCGAATATCGTGGAACACATGACTTCCAATACCCTTCGTATGTCAACCATGTTCCTGCGCACCCTGCGCGAGGACCCCGCTGATGCCGATGTCGATTCAGCCAAGCTGCTGCAGCGCGCCGGCTATATCCGCAAGGCCGCACCCGGTATCTGGACCTGGCTGCCGCTCGGTCTGCGCGTGCTGAACAAGATCGAGGCCATCATCCGCGAGGAGATCAACGGCATCGGCGCCCAGGAAGTGCACTTCCCGGCCCTGCTGCCGCGCGAACCCTACGAGGCCACCCATCGCTGGGAGGAGTACGGCGATAACATCTTCCGTTTGAAGGATCGCCACGAGGCCGATTACCTGCTGGCCCCCACCCACGAGGAGATGTTCACCCTTCTGGTCAAGGACATGTACTCCTCTTACAAGGACCTGCCCGTCACCCTGTACCAGATCCAGACCAAGTACCGCGACGAGTTCCGTCCGCGCGCCGGCCTGATCCGTGGTCGTGAATTCGTCATGAAGGACGCCTACTCCTTCACCATCGATGAAGAAGGCATGCGCAAGGCCTACTATGACGAGCGCGGCGCTTACGAGCGTATCTTCCAGCGTCTTGACCTGAAGTACGTACCTGTGTTCGCCATGTCCGGCCCGATGGGCGGCTCCGCATCCGAGGAGTTCCTGGCTCCGATGCCGATCGGCGAAGATACCTTCGCGCTGGCACCTTCCGGCAAGGCATGGAATGTGGAGGCCCTGAGCACTCCGGAACTACCGGAAATCGATGCTTCCACCACTCCCGCCGCTTCCAAGGAAGCCACCCCGGATGCCAAGACCATCGATAACATGATCGAGCGTGCCAACGCCGACCACCCGCGTACTGATGGCCGTGAATGGCAGGCTTCCGACATCCTCAAGAACGTGGTGATCACCGTCAAGCACCCTGAGGATGAAGAGCATGACGAGCCGTGGCGTGAAGTGATTGTCGTCGGCGTGCCCGGCGACCGTACGGTGGATATGAAGCGACTGGAAGCCCAGTTCGCGCCCGCCGAACTTGAGGAAGCCACTGAGGAAGACCTGAAGCAGCACCCCGAACTGGTGCCCGGTTACATCGGACCGATGGTGCTTGGCCCGCAGGCCGAGGCTGCTGGCGTGAAGAACCCGGTTCGCTACCTGATCGACGCGCACGTGGTCAAGGGTTCCGCTTGGTTCACTGGTGCCGATGAGAACGAGGTCGACTACTACAACCTGGTGTACGGCCGTGACTTCAAGGTCGACGGCGTGGTGGAAGCCGTTGAGGTTCGCCACGGCGACATGAGCCCGGATGGTTCCGGTCCGTTGAGCTTCGAGCGTGGTGTGGAAATCGGTCAGGTGTTCCAGCTGGGTCTCAAGTACTCCAAGGCACTGGACCTGAAGGTGCTCGACCAGAACGGCAAGGCCGTGCCGGTGTGGATGGGCTGCTATGGCATCGGTGTTTCCCGCGTGCTGGCCTGCATCGCCGAAACACACCACGACGAAGCCGGCTTGGCTTGGCCGTCCGTGATTGCCCCGGCTGCCGTGCACGTGGTGGCCACCGGCAAGGACGCCGTGGCGTTTGAAGGTGCCGAGAAGCTGGTCGCCGAGCTTGAAGCCAAGGGCCTTGAGGTTATTTACGATGACCGCAAGAAGGTGTCTCCGGGCGTCAAGTTCAAGGATGCCGAGCTGATCGGCGTGCCGCTGGTCGCCGTGGTCGGCCGCGATTACGTCAACGACGGCACCATCGAACTGCGCGACCGCAACGGCGAAAACAAGGTCGCCGTGCCCGCCGCCGAAGCCGCCGACGCGCTCGCCGAGCGCTTCGCCGCCCTCAGTTGAGTCCCACTTACTCAGCCTCGGCGTTATCCACAGCAAAGCGCCATTCTGCCCAGTCGCAGAATGGCGCTTTGCTGTGGATAACCGAAACTTATCCACATTCTTAAAAATTCAACTGCGTCACAGTATCCACATTTGCCAGTTGCCCTTGTGCACTTCAAACGTCATGCCTCACAGTGGAGGTACCGCTGGGGCGTGCAAGCCGGCAATGAAGCCGGAGACAGGCTCCGGCGGTCCACATCCAAACAACAGGCCAGCAGGCCGAGGAAAGGACCGATCATGGCAAATCAACAAGCAGCAGTGACCGTCACCGGCTTTGTGGCCGGTGATCCGACACTAGGCGGAACCGAGAGCTTCCGCGTGCTGACATTCCGTATGGGCAGCACGCGCAGTCGACTCAACCCGACTACCAGACAATGGGAGGATTACGGAACCGCATGGGTGGGCGTCAAAGCGTTCCGTGCTTTGGCCGTGAACGCCGCCAGTTCGGTTCGCCGCGGTGACCGCATCATTGTGGTCGGCTCACTCATCACCGAGCAGTGGACCAATGAGCAAGGCGAACCGCGCAGTAGAACCGTTCTCGAAGCCACCAACATTGGGCATGACCTGACCTTCGGCACCACGTCGCTGATCAAGCCACAGCGTGCCGGTAATGGGAACGGAGGCAATGGTGGCAACGGTAACGGCAATGCCAACGGTGCCGTCGAAGGTATGGATGGCGGAAACGGGCAACGAGCATCGTCGCCGTACGTTAGGCCAACGCAATATGGCGCGGGCGGTGCCGCATCCGGTGTGGGTATTGACCCGTATGCGACCTCGTCGGAATCTGGCCCCGTCGAATTTGGGGTCACCTCCGATTCCGGCCAATCGCCGTCGCCATCAACCGAGTCCGCGGCCGTGGCCGATGCCGTCATGTCGCAACCGGACGCCGACACCAATCAACCACAGCCCGTGGCCCAACAAACCTACGTCGACGGTTTCGCCGAATCTTCCAATCCCAGTGATTCCGAATTCTGAGTGCCAACCATACATCATGAAAAACCGCTGTGTTCGCCTGTAATCGAGGCAAACACAGCGGTTTTCCTTTACATAACGGGGATTACCAAATACGCACACGGTCCTTGGGCGCGAGCCACATGGCGTCGCCTTCGGTCACGCCAAAGGCATCGTAGAAGAGGTCCACGTTGCTGGCGATGCCGTTGGTGCGGAATTCGGCCGGAGAATGCGGGTCGATCTGCAGGTACTGTTCGGCCAGCTCGTCGCGGTTCTTGGTGCGCCAGATGGAGGCGTAGCTCAGGAAGAAGCGCTGCAGGCCGGTGAATCCGTCCATTTCGGGGGCGGTATCGAGCAGTGCCTTGATGGCGGCGGGGGAGCCGTCTTCTTCGGCGTCGGACTTACCTGCCGCCTTGCCGAGCGCGAATGCATACGCCTTGAGCGCGATGTTCACGCCGCCCAAATCGCCGATATTCTCGCCGATGGTCAGCGCGCCGTTCACGTGCGGTGCCTTATCAGGCTCGTCAGCGTACTTCTCGGCCAGCTGCAGCGGCACAAAGCTGTTGTACTGGGCGATCAATGCGCCGGTACGGGCCTCGAAGTTCTTGCGATCCTCGTCGGTCCACCAGTTGTTGAGCTTGCCGTCGCCGTCGTACTGCGAACCCTGATCGTCGAAGCCATGGCCGATCTCGTGGCCGATCACTGCGCCGATGCCGCCATAATTCGCCGCATCCTCGGCCTTCGGGTCGAAGAACGGGGGCTGCAGAATCGCGGCCGGGAACACGATGACGTTCATGCTCGGCTCGTAGTAGGCGTTCACCGTCTGCGGATTCATCAGCCATTCGTCCTTGTCGACCGACTTGCCGACCTTGGCCAGCTGATAGCCGGTCTCGTACAGGTTCGCGGCCTTGGCGTTCTCGGCGGGCAGCGCATCCGCGGAAACACTCAGCGCCGAATAATCGCGCCAGTGGTTGGTGTAGCCGATCTTCGGCGTGAACTTGGAGATCTTCTCCAGAGCCTTGGCCTTGGTGTCCTCGCCCAGCCAATCGGAATTGGTGATGGACACGCGGTAGGCGTCAATCAGATTGGCGACCAGCTCTTCCATGCGGCGCTTCGAGCTTTCGGGGAAGTGCAGGCGCACGTATTCGCGGCCCACATCTTCACCACAAATGCCGTTGACCAGGCTCACCGCGCGCTTCCAACGATCGCGCTGCTTCTTGGCACCGGAGAGCACCTTGCCGTAGAAGTCAAAGTTGGTGGTGTCGAAGTCGCGAGACAGGGAGGAGGCGAAGCCCAGAATCATGTGAACACGGGCCCACAGCTTAAGGTCGGCCAGATCGGCCTCGGCCCAGAACGCATCAAGACCAGTGAGGAAGCTCGGCTCGTGCACAATGACGCGCGCGAACACAGACTTGAAATCAATCGGCTGAGCCTTGGCGGCTTCGGTGGCGTCATAAGCGGTCTGCCAGGCGTCGATCCAGGAAGCGAGATTGAAGTTTTTCAGCGTGGCGGCCAGATCGGCGTAATCGGTGGGGTTGTAGGTCTTCACCGAGTCGCGCGTGGCCACATTGTCCCAATGGTTGGCGGCGATCTTGGTTTCCACGGCAAGGAAGTGGCGGGCCATGCCGAGCGCGGCTTCGCTGGGAACCGTGGCGGGAGCGTTGCTCTCGTCATCGCCGGTGTTGGACGGCAGCTCATCGCCACCGTTGGACTCGGCGGCGGGCGCGTATCCGGCGTTCACCAGCTGGGTGGCGACCATCGCCACGTATGCTTCGCGCACGGGAGCGTAGTGATCCTCGCGATAGTAGGCTTCATCCGGCAGACAAAGGCCGGCCTGCTCAAGGTGGGCGATGTTGCGGTCCGGGTCGCCCGGGTCGCCGTAAACGGCCAAGCCGAACAGATCGGGGCCGCCGGCTGGGTTGATCGTGCCGAGCACGCGCGTGAGTGCGGCCTTGTCGATGGCGGAATCGATGAGGTCAAGCTCGTCGCGGATCGGGTCAAGCCCGGCGGCCTCTATGGCGTCGGTGTTGAGGAATGAGCGGTACAGGGCCTCAGACTTGACAGCCGGGCAGTCGTCGGCGTCGAGGATGTCGCGTACTTGGTTTTCGGCGTCTTCGGCAAGCTTGTCGAAGGAGCCGTAGCGCGAACGATCGTCGGGCAATCGGTAGGTGTCGATCCATGGGCCATTCACGTAGCGGAACAGGTCGTTGGTCGGCTTGATGACGGAGGAGAACGATGCCGGGTCGATGCCCGACGTCAGCGTTTCGGTTTCGTTGGTCATGGCCCTAAGCCTAATCGCGGCGGGGGAGAAGCGTTGATGGTGCAGATATTGCGTTATGGGCATTGCGCTGTCAGTGAACTAGACAGATTGCCTAATTGTGGTGATGGTTCAAATTAGACAACTTGTCTATCATAGTATGTGGAATCTGAACATGGACCTTGAGCTAAGGAGTTACGATGAGCAATCCGAACGAGGACCAGTGGAATGGCCAGACGGGCCAGCCCAACCAGAGCCAGCCGAACCAGCCGAATCCGGCGGGTCAACCGGGCCAACCGCAGTATGGTGCGTATGACAGCAATCATGGCGGCCAATATCCTCCGCAAGGTGCGCCGGGAGCGCAAGACACTCAGAATCAGCATGCGCAGAACGGCCAGCCACAAGGCGAACCGAACCAGAACCCGTACTACGGCCCGTACGCCTACAATCCGAACTATGGCCCGAACGGCCAGCCGGCATGGGGGCCGGACGGTCGGCGGTATCAGGCGGACGGCCAATCGAATAGCCAAGCGGACGGGCAGCCGAATGGTCCATGGGGCGATCAAAGTCAACCCGGCTGGCAGCAGACCAACTGGTATGTCGGCAATTTCAGTCCATTCCGCCTGATCGAGGAATGGCTGCCGGAAAAAGCCAAGACCAAGATTCGCATCATTTACGGCGTGGTGGGCGTGGCCGCCATCGCCTTGGGCGCTGCGCTGTTGCTGGTGCCGAACAAGACGCTGGCTTTGGCCGCATTGTTGCTCGGCGTGTATTTCGTGATTTCCGGCGTGGTGCGCATCGTCAGCGCTCTCGTGGAGCCGGGTCTGCCGGGCGGCTGGCGTGTGCTGGACGTGTTCGTCGGCATTCTGCTGACCTTTGGCGGCGTGGTGGTTGTGCGCAACTACGGCATGACCGGTCAGACGCTGGCATTACTCATTACTTTGATGGTCGGTTTCGGATGGATTATGGAAGGCGTGCTGTCGCTGGTTGAATCGTGGCGTATCCCGCATTCCGGCTGGGCCATCGCCTATGCCATCATCTCGATTATCGCCGGCTTCGTGGTGCTGATGAGCCCGCTGAGCTCCGCCGTATTCATGATTATCTTCGGCGGATGCGCCATGGTGGTGATGGGGATTACTTCAGTGATTCGCGCGTTCACTTTCGGCAAGCGTCGCAAGTAATCTCACGCTTCATGCAACCAGTCCCCAGACAATCAATCCAAAGCGCCCGTGCAGGCTATGTGCTGCCGGGCGCTTTTTCTCGGCCTTGGCTATTAATGGGCTGCGAGTGGATTTCAGGTAGGCTTCTGGCGGTTGACCTCGGGCTGGTCTAGAGTTGAGAACAAGTCTCAACAAGGTAGAAAGAATCTCATGATCGAACTGAAAACCCCTCGTGAAATCGAGGAAATGAAGCCGGCTGGTCGTTTTGTCGGCGGCATTCTGAAGGAACTGCAGGAGACCACCAAAGTTGGTACCAACCTGCTCGAAATCGACGAGTTCGTCCACAAGAAGATCGTGGACCGCAAGGGCGCCGAATCCTGCTATGTTGACTACGCTCCTGACTTCGGCACCGGCCCGTTCGCCCACTACATCTGCACCTCCGTCAACGACGCCGTGCTGCACGGCGTGCCGTACGACTACAGCCTGAAGGACGGCGACCTCGTCTCCCTCGATCTCGCCATCTCTGTGGACGGCTGGGTGGCCGATTCCGCCGTCAGCTTCGTGGTCGGCAAAGACCCGGACCCCGAAGACCTGCGCATCATCAAGTGCACTGAGGAAGCGCTCGCCGCCGCCATCGACGTGGCCAAGCCCGGCAACCGTCTCGGCGACATCTCCAACACCATCGGCGACGTCGCGCGCGAATACGGCTACCCGATCAACCTCGAGTTCGGCGGTCACGGCGTGGGCCACATCATGCACGGCGACCCGCACGTGCCGAACGACGGCCGCGCCCACCACGGCTACAAGCTGCGCGAAGGCCTGGTCATCGCCATCGAACCGTGGTTCCTCAAGACCACCGACGAGATCTTCCAGGATCCGAAGGACGGCTGGACCCTGCGTGCCTCCGACGGCTCGCGCGGCGCCCACTCCGAGCACACCATCGCCATCACCGAGAACGGCCCGATCGTCTTCACCGATCGCACCAACCTCTGATCGGCGTTTGGCGTATGGTAGGTGCCTGATTGGCCTGTGATGGGCGATCAGCGTCTCATTAGCCGTCCGTCTGTTCGCGGTTTTCCCGCGAATTCGAGACGTAACAAGCCGAAGTGCGTTTGCTTTGATAGCATGAGCGCACTTCGGCTTTCGTGTATCGACCGGCATTCGCCAGCGGTAACACAGAAGACATAGAGTACCGAACACTAGTGTTCGCGAACGCGTGAACGTTAATGTTTGGGGTAAGTGGTTCATGAAGAGGAAGGTGCGCGAATGGCAACGGCACAACTTGATGTCGATTCGAACAAGTTCAACCTGCCCGTGGTTAAGGCTAGTGCAGGGCCGGATGGCATCGTCGTTTCCAAACTGCGCAACGATGGCTGGGTAACGCTTGATCCCGGATTCCTCACCACCGCGCAGTGCGAATCGAAAATCACCTACATCGACGGCAAGCATTCGATTTTGCGCTACTGCGGTTACCCCATCGAGCAACTGTGCGAGAACTCCGATTTTCTGGAGGTGGCGTGGCTGCTGCGCCACGGCGAGCTGCCGAGCAGGGCTGAGTATGAGCAGTTCTGTGCGGACATCAATCACAAGACGATGGTTGGCGAAGACTTCCGTACCTTCATGGGTTCGTTCCCGCGCTCCGCTCACCCGATGAGCGTGCTTGCCTCCGCCATCAATGCGCTGGCCACGTTCTACCCGGACACCACCGATATTTCTGACAACGACCAGCTTGATGAGGCCGCCAAGATCATCATGGCCAAGGCCCGTACGATTGTGTCGTACATCTTCCGCCGTCGTCGCGATGAGCCGATGCTGTACCCCGATTACGCGCGCGGCTATGTGGACGACTTCCTGCGCATGTGCTTCGCTGTGCCGTACGAGCCGTTTGAATCCGACCCGCTGTATGTGCATGCTTTGGGTCGTTTGTTGATTATTCATGCCGACCATGAGCAGAACTGCTCGACCTCGGTGGTGCGTATCGCCGGTTCCGCCCACGCCAACCTGTATTCGGCGGTGGCCGCTGGCGTCAATGCGCTGTCTGGTCCGTTGCATGGTGGTGCGAATGAGGCCGTACTGCGCCAATTGAAGGCGATTCGTGATTCCGGCAAGTCTGTGGCCGAGTTCGTGCGTGATGCCAAGGAGAATGGCCAGAAGATTTCCGGCCTTGGCCACCGTGTATACAAGTCGTATGATCCGCGCGCGGCGATTGCCAGGAAGTATCTGGAAAAGATCATGGAGCGCGAAGATACGCAGAAGCTGCCGTCTGACGAGCGCGCGCTGTTCGCCGTGGCCACCGAGCTTGAAGATATTGCGCTGAATGACGAATATTTCGTATCGCGCAACCTGTATCCGAACGTCGACTTCTACACGGGCTTGATTTATCGGGCGATTGGCTTCGATCCGGCCATGTTCACCACGCTGTTCGCGCTGGGCCGCATTCCCGGTTGGATTGCGCAGTACCGTGAGATGTTGGCCGACCCGAATACCAAGATCGGCCGCCCACGCCAGGTCTACACCGGTCCGGTCGAGCGCGATTTCGTGCCGATGGACGAGCGGTGATTGTTGGTTTGAGAAAGCGCTTCGCTGGAGATTCCAGTGAGGCGCTTTCTATATGTACAGCGCAAACCAGCTATGCTGCGACGGCTGCATAAGAACTAGCAGGGCTAGTTCTGAAATTGAAATAATGTGTGCGGTATCGAGGCGCACCGAGGGAAGGCGTACGAAGGTACGTCGACCGAGGGGCAACGAAGATAACGCTCCATTATTTCAATTTCAGTTCTTGTGCAGCTTGGCGTTGAGCTCAATTCCCACCTTGCGGTAGCGGGCTTCGATGTGGCCGTTCACCGAGTTGCGGATAAACAGAATGTTGTCTTTGCCGGAGAGCTCAGCACCCTTGACCACTTCCAGCGGTTCGCCAGCGGCGGCCTTGGCCTTGTCCCAGATGGTGATCTTAGTGCCGGCGGTGATGTACAGACCGGCTTCGACGGTGCAGTTATCGCCCAGAGAGATGCCGATACCGGCGTTGGCGCCGAGCAGCGAGTGCTCGCCGATGGAATTGCGCAGCTTGCCGCCACCGGACAAGGTGCCCATGATGGAGGCACCGCCGCCGATGTCGGAACCGTCACCCACGACCACGCCTTGCGAAACACGGCCTTCGACCATGGAGACGCCGAGCGTGCCGGCATTGAAGTTCACGAATCCGGCGTGCATCACGGTGGTGCCGGAAGACAAGTAAGCGCCGAGGCGCACGCGGTCGGCGTCGCCGAGGCGCACGCCGGTGGGCACTACGTAATCGATCATGCGCGGGAACTTATCCACACCGAACACGTTGACAGTGGCGGCAGGAGCTGCGGCAGGCAGTCCGGCCTGGGAGGCGAAAGCGAGAGCGGCTTCGGTGGAGGCGCGTTCGACGTCGGCCTTGCGCAGCGTGAAGTCTTCAACGGCGAAGGGGCCGTAGTTGGTCCACACCACATTGGCGAGCTGGGCGAAGATGCCGTCGAGGTTCAGCGTGTTCGGCTTGGCCATGCGCATGCTCATCAAATGGAGCTTCAGGTAAGCGTCCGCGGCATTACTGATCGGCTCGTCCAACTGGCTGACGACGAATACCGGCACGCGGCGAATGCCACGGGCGTCGGCCTCATCGTGAGCCAAAGTACCGAAATTGTGGTTCGGGCGATCGGACTCGGCCGGTGCCTCACCGAGATTCAGTTCGGGGTACCAGACGTCCAGGGTGGTGCCGGCGGCGTCTACGCTGGCCAGACCCCAGCCCCATGCGGTACGCTCTTCGCTCATAGTTGCTCCTTATTGTTGTACGCGCTAGTGCACGCTTGTGGACGCGCGATGCGATTAATGATTCCCACCTTAGCCTTATGTGCGCCTAGGTGAGGGACGATGCCCGCGAAATGGCTTGAAATCGTATTTCCCGGTAAAAAATTACCGAGTGTGATTGGCGATGGGATGATAGGTTCTCCGGTGAAATTCGCTGGTGAACAACTCGACAAGGAGGTGTGCGATGTGATGTTGCATCATTCGGGAGCATAGGCTGTGGCCATGCGACGCCCGGCATCATAGAGTTTGCGCTTGAGCGAATCGGGCTCAAGAATCACTACGCGGCCATCCCAGGAATACTGCAATGCCCACCAGAACACAGCGCGTTCGGGAGCATCGACGATGACTTCGAACTGTGTGCCGTCCGGTGAATGTTTGATTTGAGGGTCGTCGAACCATTCGAACACGTTGTTGAGCATGGATTCGTCTCGTACGGCCATGCGGATGCGAATCGGGGCATCGGCTACGGGGTATGGACGGTGGCGCATGAAGTTCACTGCGTCAAAATCAGCTGGTGCTGGTTTTTCCAGTGGCACTGTGCCGTTCCTGCCTTTGGCGCTGACGTTGGCGATTCGGTTGACCACGAAAATGCGGAGGTTGTCTTCGCCATGCAGGTGGCAGATGAGGTAATAGCGTCCGTTCTTGTACACCATCTGGTAAGGGTCGGCGGTGTAGGTAATTCGGCCTGCACCCGTACGGCTTTTATGCGGTATCAAGGTGCCATCCGGTCCGTAATCACGGTATTGGAAGGTTACGCCGTGGCCTTCTTCGATGGCTTGATTCAGCTGGTCGATAGTGGATAGGAACTCACCGTTGATATGCGTGTAGGTGGCCACATGGTCCAGGTAGCCTACTGCCTGCCCGGCGGCGCCTGCGAGCTCGCGGATTTTACCGATGAGGTCGTCCATGGTGTCGAGGCTGATGCGAGATAGGGTAAGACTGTCTAGTAGCAGTCGCATTTCGGCAGTGGACAGGAATGCATCAAGATACCAGCCGGGTTGTGGATTCTTGCATTCGATGCCGGCAAGGTCGCTTTCGGTGAGATGCCCGATATGTCTGCCGAGAAATTCCGTGGAGGTCAGCTTTTTGAGCTGGTTTCGTATGGTCTTCTCGGTCGGCAGCTCGCTTGGATCTTCCAGCTGGTGTTTACGGGCAAGCTCATCGAGTATTTGCCGCACGGTCAGGCCATGCCCAAAGTAACTGTGACGCCACAGCACCTCGAAGATTTCGAGGGTGGTGTTCCCTGCATAGGATTTGCGTTGCGCCGGCTTGTCTGCATCCATACATTAAGGCTACCGCGCGCTTCGTCTAGGATGGAAACGTTGGGTTGAAATACATTCGCTGGAAAGGAGGCTCGCCCATGAGCAAAGGGTATGGTGTGTTTGGCCATGTTCCCGATAATGCGGATGACGATGGCCTCCTGCCTTATGAGGATGATGATTCCGGCGTTTCCTGGGGCCATGCGTTGCGTCGTCGCAATCCTTGGAAAAGAGGAGACGACGAAGATGCCGATTACGACGACGGTCGGTATGACATAGATGACACTGATGACACTAATGGGGGCAGGGGCATCTATGCCGGTAAAAGCGGCGGAGTAGGCGGCATTTCTGGTGAGACGGGTGGAATACTTGGTAGCTCAGGCGCGGCCGGCAGCAGAGACGTAACGTTTGGTGGAACGGACAGTTTGTCCGCCGCCGATGCGGTGATGCCCTATCGTTTCAGGCAAGGACGTTCCGTATGGTTCGACGATGAGGACGAAGGCCATTTCGCCGGGTCTGCGAAGCGTGCCGAAGCCCATGCCGTCCCTATCCTTGCGTTACGCAACGATGTGGAATCGTCATCGTCGAATGCCGTGCTCGCTCGTGCCCGTAGCATTGCGCGCAAAGCGGCCACCATGGTTATCAATCCGGTATACAGCGAAAATCATCGAACCGGGTATGCCGAGCTTGACGGTATTCTACGTGGCACCACCAGCCCATCGAGTAGGTATCGTACCAGCGTGCAATTCGACCTCGATACGGGAGAAGCCGTCGGTGGCAAGTGCTCATGCCCGGCTTACGGCCGTGGCTATGGCATGTGCAAGCACATGATTGCGCTCGCCTTCATATTCTGCGATGATCCGCAGCGTTTTGAAGGCTACCGTGCCGGGGCCGCACGACCGTCTCGGACGCTGATTGACTATATGGAGCACACCGATAGGCAAGACGCTCAAGCCAAAATTCGTCGTCGCAATGCGGTTATGCGTCGGTTTGATGCCACGCAAGGGAAAAACGGTGCAAATGCTCGGCGTACAAAAAGCGGATACGGCTCTCGTGCCGGCACCCGAGGCGGCGGGTATCAGGGTGACAGCGAGACTGTGGGCTTGGGGCAGGTGCAGCTTGTCCCGATATTGAGTTTCATCGACGGCGTGTGGAGCGTGGAGTTCAAGATCGGCTCGGCTTCCAATGGGTCCAGCTATGTGCTGAAATCGATTCCGCAATTTGTGCTTGCCATGGCGAACGGCGACTATGCGGATTATGGGCAGAAGCTTGCCTTTATTCATACGCCGGATATGCTCGATGATGATTCGCGCCCCCTGCTGGACGTCCTTGATGATGCGATGGCCGTGCGTCGTGCGGCCGAGCAGCAGGACAGGTATTACGGGCATATCGCCATCGACCGTCATCTGACGCTTTCAGCACCGGAAGTGGCCCGGTTGCTGTCCGTACGTGAGGGCAGAGGCGTACAGCTCGTGCTGAACACATGGTTCTCCGGGCAGCCTGCATCGGTGCCAGTTGATGGTGGCGAGCCAGATTTTCTCATGCGCATTGCGCGGCGTGATTTCAATACGTATGGTCCGGATGCCGGATACCTGCTTACCGGAGTGCCAGCGGTGGAAACCGTGATTGACGGCGGCAAGAATGTATGGCTGTTGCTCGCCTCCACTAATCCGGCCGGTGCGGTATCCGCCATGGTGGCGGGCTCTCAGCGTAAAAGCGCAGCAGGATGCCGATTCGTCCGTTGCCCGAAACGATTGATTCCGTTGCGAGGACTATTGGGAGACCTGTTTGAACCCGATGGCGAGGGACAGGTCATTGCCGGCGATGACATCGCCCTATTCGCACGCACGCTATTGCCTCAGCTGGTTGGTGCCGGACTGTTGGAGGCCAGTGAGATTCCTCGCGAGCTGGCTGAATTAAGTCCTACGGAATGCAGCCTCCAGTTTTATCTGGATCGTGATGAGCATGGTGTGCAATGCGAGGTCAAGGCACGCTACGGCGATGCCATTGTCCCGTTGCTACCCGATGGCCCGACGGTGCATGCTGAGGGCGAGCGTTCCATCCCCTTGTCTCGGGGCGTGATTGGGCGTGATTTCGACGCTGAGCATCTTGCGATTGATGTAGTGCGTGAATTCTTTACCATGCCTGACCAGCGCAAGCGCGTTGCGGCCGCCACTCATCAGACGGTGAATGGGTTCCGAACGCCGGCCGCGCGAAAGGCCACCAAAAAATTCGTGTCTGATGCGGCCACTATCGATCGCGATGACACCACGCAGATCGTTCGTCTCTTTGACGAGGGATTGCCGGCACTAAAGGAAGTGGGGGAGGTCTTCACCACACCGGCTTTTGACCGGCTGATCGCGCCCAAGCCACCAAGCGTCAAAGTCGGATTGTCCATCAAAGGCAACTTGGTGGAGATATCACCCCTCGCTGATGAAGTGCCGCCGGACGAAGTGGGTGCCTTGCTATCTTCGTACCGTCGGCGTCAACGATTCCATCAGTTGAAGGACGGCACGCTTGTCAAACTCAGCGGCGCGAATCTCAGCACGTTGGACCGATTGGCCAGCGACCTCGATCTGAGCGAGCAGCAGCTCAACTCCGGACTGATCGAGTTGCCGGGCGGTCGAGCATTCCTACTGGATGGTGAGCTGCCGGATGACGGCTCCGATGTAGTCAAGGACGCTTCGTTCACCGAATACATCGACGATCTCAAGATCATCGACCCTAAGTCGTATGAAGTGCCGGATAGTCTCAAGCATATTCTGCGCCCTTATCAGGTCGAAGGCTTTCAATGGCTGAACACGTTGTGCGACAAGGGTTTTGGCGGCATTCTGGCCGATGAGATGGGCTTGGGTAAATCCGTGCAGCTTATCGCGTTGCTCCTGTCTCGATATCAGCGGAATACCGGCGAGATGGGCGACGGCAGCCTTGGCCCATCGCTGATCGTGTGCCCGGCGTCCTTGGTGTACAACTGGGGTGCCGAATTCACCAAGTTCGCCCCGAGCTTCAATGCCGTGGTGGTGGCCGGTACCAAAGCCGAGCGCCGTACCGCCATCGGCCGTGCGTTCCGGGCGGATGAACCCACCGTGCTCATCACCTCATACGACCTGCTGCGCCGAGATGTCGATGATTACACCGCCAATGAGCAACGTTTCAATGTCATGGCATTGGATGAAGCCCAGTACATCAAGAATCACACCACGAAAATAGCCAAAGCGGTCAAGGCCGTGGCCGCCGACCATCGTTTCGCCTTGACTGGCACGCCGATCGAAAACCGACTCTCCGAACTATGGAGCATTTTCGACTTCCTGATGCCGGGGCTGCTCGGCTCATATAAGCGATTCCATGAGCGTTATGAGTTGCCCATCTCCAATGCCCGGGCCGCGGATGGCAGCACGGCTGAAGGTCGGGCCGCCGCACAAGTCAATCCTGAGGCCGCTCGGGTATCTCGCCAATTGCAGTCGTTGGTGGGCGTGTTCATCAAGCGCAGGCTGAAGTCCCAGGTGTTGACCGATTTGCCGGACAAGCTAGAGACCACGCTGACCGTGCGGCTTGCCGGCGAACAGCGCAAACTGTATGCGGCTCACGAGCAGCGGCTCAGAATGCAGCTCGAACACAGCGAAGAAGCCGATTTCAACACGTCGAAGATTCGCATCCTCGCCGAGTTGACCAAGTTGCGCCAGATCTGCTGCGATCCGAGGCTGCTGTACGCCGATGCCAAGGATCAATCGGCCAAGCTTGCCGCCATCACCGAACTGGTGGAAACCTGTGTGAACGAAGGCAAGAAGGCGCTGATCTTCTCCCAGTTCACCAGCTTCCTTGATCTGATCGCCGAACGTTTCGACGCGCAAGGCCTGCGCTACTACACCATCACCGGCTCCACGCCCAAGAAGAAGCGTCTCGAACTCGTCGACCAGTTCAATGCGGACGATACGCCTGCCTTCCTGATTTCCCTGAAGGCCGGCAACACCGGACTGAACCTGACCGGTGCCAGCGTGGTCATCCACGCCGACCCATGGTGGAACGCCGCCGCACAGGATCAGGCCACCGACCGAGCACATCGTATCGGCCAGACCGAAGACGTCAACGTGTATCAGGTGGTGGCCAAGGACACCATCGAAGAACGTATCTTGGAGCTTCAGCATACTAAGAGCGAGCTCGCCCGCCAGTTCACCGACGCTTCCTTGCTTGCCGACGAAGCCGGCACCGGCGCCAGCGCCCTCACCGAAGCCCCCGCCTCCATCGCCACCCTCACCAAGGACGATCTCCTCAATCTGCTGGGGTGACAGAGCTTCTTTGTGCACTCCCCATCCCGATTAAGAACATGTGTATTCATGGGTTTGCGGATGTGTAGGTGAATGGTGAAAGTGTTTTTCGATATTTTTATATCGATATTCGATATATTATGATGGTGGCATACGGTGCAGTGCAGGTTCATCCATTGATATTGATATTGGATTAAGGAGCATAGCCATGAACGCTGGTATCGCATTCATTTCTCGTAAATCTCGCAAAACAGACGTCGCTTGGCGCTATGCCATTGCCGTGGTGCTTGTCGTGTGTTGTATTGGGCTCGCATATGTGGAGATTGTTGTGGCGCCGTGGTTTATCAATGAGGTGGTGTCTATGTTTCCGGAGACCACGTTGCTTAAAGAACCGTCCATGTTCTGGGAATGGGCGATTCTGCTCGCCGTTCAGGCGACTTTGCTGTGCACGGCGGCCAAATTGGTGGTACCGGAGCGTCTGTTGGCTCAAGCAGCTGGACTGCTGGATATGATTCGTATCGTCGCGCTTATCGTCGTGTTTTCGGTAACCACTACCGGTAACATCACAATCTGCCTCATGAATTTCGGAACTCCGGGCTTTGTATATGGCGTGGCCCTATGCAGCCTCGCTGCGATCATCGCCATCATCGTGCTGCTGAAACGGCGGCGCTACAGCACCTGCTCCATGCCGATGTAATATGGAGTGAGTCCCATGCGTTCGTAGAAGGCTTGGGCTTTGGGGTTGCAGGCCCAGACGTTGAGCGTTACGTTGTGGCAGCCGGATTGACGGGCGAAGTCGAGCACGTAGCGATACAAGGTGGAGCCTACATGGTGGCCGCGGGACCGCTCGTCAACGCATAGATCATCGATGTACAGGGTTTTGATATCGGTCAGGATATTGCTGTTGAGGTGCTGCTGGAACACGCAGAATGCGTAGCCAAGCACTTGGTCGGTGGCGGGGGAGTCGGCGTTATGTTCGGCGTCATTGCCGTCATTGGCAGATGGCGCAACCGCCACGAACACAGGGGTCTGATCGTTGGCCAGAATCGCCTTCAATTCCTCGTCCGTGTATTTCTTGACACCGCCTTTGAACAGATCCGGTCGGCCGGCATGATGCACTTCGAGCACCTGCCGCAGCAGTTCGTCGATCTGGGGAATATCGGCCGCCGTGGCCCTACGAATCGTCATGTCATCCATTGAACTCAGTCTAATCGGGCAGTCTCGACCGGCAGATGATTGTTGCCCGCGATAAGAGACACGGACGGGCAAGATGGGTGATCGTTCGTTCAGGCTCTCATTCTCGCCGCAACGTCACGGTAGTCTGGAGTGCGTGAATCGCAAGAAACAGCCAGTGGAGAAGTATGAGCGGGGCACCCGTTCGTACACGATGTCGCATATTCGTGGCAAAGACACCAAAATCGAGGTGCTGGTACGCAGCTATCTGTTTCGCAAGGGTTTGCGATTCCGCAAGAACGACAAGCGTTACCCCGGCCACCCGGATGTAGTACTGCCGAAATACCACACCATCGTGTTCATCAACGGCTGTTTCTGGCACATGCATGAAGGCTGTTCCAAACATTCGATGCCGAAATCGAATGTGGAATTCTGGCAGACGAAGCTACTGCGCAATCACAATCGAGACATCGCGCAGCGGGCTGAACTGGAGGCCGCCGGCTGGCGTGTAATTACCGTATGGGAGTGCGAATTAACGAAAGCCGTGCGTGACGAACGCCTCGCACGGCTGTATGAGCAGATTGTTGAAGGAGATGCAGATTCAGCGGAATAATTTCAGCTCCCCTCTGGAGGGGAGCTGAAATCAGACCTCAAACGGGAACTTCAGGCCCCAACGGTCGCGAATCGCATCCATCAGCTCCATGATGCGGATGGTGTCGGCGTGCGGCATCGCCTCGCATTCGATCTTGCCATCCAGCAGCGCGTTGGCTGCATCGGCCACCTCATACTCATAACCGGTCAACTGCGACGGCACCGCAACACTGCGCACGGGCTTGTGATCGTTGTTGTAGATATCGATGGACTCGGGATTGTTGATATTGGTGACCACCAAATACCCTTCGGTGCCCCACACGTAGCCGCCGCGATCGGAGGAAACCAGCATCGAACTGGTGGACACGGCCATCGTGCCATCATCGTAATACAACGTGGTGGAATTCTGTGCATCCACACCGGTTTCGGCGGCCATCATCGACGTATCGAAATGATCCAGCGTGCGGCCATGGTCGGCACCGATCGCCATATCCAGGAAGTTCAGCGGATACACGCCCACATCGAGCAGCGCGCCACCGGCACAGGCCGGATCGGTCATACGTGCCTTGCCGGACACCGGATAGCACAGGTTGGCGCTCGCCGCTTTCACCTCGCCGATCTCGCCGGACTCGATAACTTCGTTGATGAGCTTGCGGCTGGGCATGTAGCGCGTCCAGATGGCCTCCGTGCACAGCATGCCGGTTTCCTCGGCCACGGCCAGCGCCTCACGTGCCTGCCCGGCGTTCGCGGTGAACGACTTCTCCACCAGCACGTTCTTGCCGGCTTTCATACACAGGATCGCCTGTTCGGCGTGCAGACTGTGCGGGGTGGCGATATACACCAGATCCACATCCGGGTCCGCCGTCAACTCCTCATACGATCCATAAGCCTTGTCAAAATGCCATTGGTCGGCAAAAGCCTGCGCGCGCGTAATATCACGGGCCGCTACCGCATACGGGTGAATCCATGAGGAATACAGTGAACCTTCAGCCATCTGGGTCAGGGTGTCGGCCATGGTGTGAGCTATGCGGCCCGCACCCAGAATCGCGACGTTGATTTTTTCGCCGCTGGCCTCGAACTCGGCGCGTTTGCCATTGAATCGACTCATTATTTCTCCTTGAATACGGGTTGGTGCACTCAATCGACCTACAGTGATTATAGAAGAAGAAACCTTGTCCCGTGAGGCGGATAGAACCGAAATATGGAAAACGAAGCAGCGCAGCAGCCCCAATCTCCGGCCGCGTCTCCAGTCATGTCCCGCCGAGCGCGTGAGGCCAATCCCTTCCGTGCCATGGTATTCGGCGAACAAGCAGACAAGATGATCGCCCAAGGTATCAGCGTCATCAAATTAAGCCTTGGCGAGCCCGATTTCGGCGCGCCGCCCGCCGTACGCGACGCCATGCGCGAACAGTACGACGGCCGGGCCCTGCCGTACACCGCCGCCATGGGCCTACCTGAACTGCGCCAAGCCATCGCCGACTTCTACCGCGAGCGTCATGACCTTGACATCGACCCCAAGCGTATCTGCGTGACCGCCGGCGGTTCGGCCGCCCTGCTGTTGGCCACCGCGCTGACCGTGGACCCCGGTGACGATGTGATTGTGGCCGACCCCTCCTACCCGTGCAACCGCGAACTTGTGCGCTCCTTTGAGGGGCGGGTCATCGACGTTCCGACCTCGGCCGCCACCCGCTTCCACCTGACCGCCGACCTGTGCAGCCAGTACTGGACGAGCAAGACCAAGGCCGTAATGATCACGTCGCCGTCCAACCCCACCGGCACCACCATCGACTTCAACGTATTGGACGAGGTGTGCAAGTTGGCCGCCAGCCGCGGCGCATGGCGCATCGTGGACGAAACCTACCTCGACTTGGCTGACCGGGAGCCGGACGGTACCGAAGTCAAATCCGTGCTGGCCTGCGACCCCGATGCCATCGTATGCAACAGCTTCTCCAAGTTCTTCGGCATGACCGGCTGGCGCCTCGGCTGGGCGATTCTGCCGGACGAGCCCACTGTGCTGGAAGCGGTTGACGATCTGGCCACCAACTACTACCTGTGCGCCCACACGCCCACGCAACATGCGGCGCTCGCCTGCTTCACGCCGGAAAGCTTGGCGGAATGCGAAGCTCGTCGTCAGGAATTGCTGGCCCGTCGCCGCATTGTGATTGACGGGCTCAAGCGCATCGGTTTGCCGGTTGAGGTGGAGCCGAATGGCGCGTTCTACGCCTACTTCGACATCTCCCGCACTGGTCTGGATGCCTGGACGTTCTGCGAACGCGCGCTGGATGAAGCCCATGTGGCTCTGACTCCTGGCCGCGACTTCGGCGCGGCCACGGCGGATACGCATGTGCGCCTGAGCTATGCCGCCTCACGTGAGGCCCTGACCGAGGGGCTGGAACGTCTCGGAACGTTCGTCGAATCGCTGTGAACGGCGCGGCAGCCGGTGTGATTGTTGTACAGTAGTCGAGTTTGTGTGATGTTCGGCTGGCCTCACGGTGTTGGTTGCCGGCCGAACGACTCGCCATGGTGGCGCACGGCTGGCTGATTGCGATGGTCGGCCCGTTGTTCGGCCATCACGGGTTAGGTAAGGTCAGGAATAGGAATCATGGTCAATCTGCGTTCGCATACCACGCGACTTGGTGTGCTTGATATCGGTTCGAACACTATCCACATGCTTATCGTCGACGCCGCCCCCGGCGCTCGCCCTGACCCCGAGGCCAGCACCAAATCCACAGTGCGCCTGATGAAGTATTTAAAGGACGACGGCTCAATCAAGAAGTCCGGCATCGAGGCGATTCTGGAAGCCGTGTCCCAGTGCATGCGGCTGGCCGAGGAATACGAAATCACCCAGCTGCTGGTTATGGCCACCTCCGCCCTGCGCGAGGCGCCGAACGGCAACAAAGTGATTCACAAGATCGAGGAACTGATTGGTCAGGGCGTCACTGTGCTGTCTGGCACGGATGAGGCTCGCCTGACCTTCCTGGCCGCCCGCCGTTGGTATGGTTGGGATGCCGGCCGACTGCTGGTGCTGGACATCGGCGGCGGTTCGCTCGAAGTGGCGATGGGCTCCGACGAAGAGCCGACCGTAGCGCTTTCCGCCCCGGCTGGCGCGGGCCGCGTCACCACTGAATTTCTGCCTTCCGGCATGGCCACGCCCGACGAGTTGGAAGACGTGCGTAAGAACGTGCGCAAGATTCTGGAGCCGATGGTCAAGGTTTTCCCGCAATCCAAGCACCCGAATCATGCAGTTGGCACCTCCAAGACCTTCCGCTCGCTGGCTCGCCTGTGCGGTGCGGTGATGCGTGCGCCGGGCCGCGAAGATTCATGGATTATGACTCGTGAGCAGTTGGAAGACTGGATTCCTCGTTTGGCGGCGATCGCGCCTGAGCAGCGCGTGGCTTTGCCCGGCATCACGCCTGAACGCACGATGCAGATTGTGGGCGGCGGCGTGGTGGCCGACGAGATCATGAAGGCCCTGAATATTCAGGAAGTCGAGATCTGCCCGTGGGCGCTGCGTGAAGGCGCGATTTTGCGCTGGCTCGACCAATTCGGCCGCACCCGCCTCGGTTTCTAGTCCTATTGAGGGGAATCACCCAACCGCCACGGTAGCCAACAATGCCGCATGATCAGAGCCCTCGACTTTGACCACCTTGCATTGTCCGGCCTTCATGCCCTGATCAAGCACCACGTGGTCAATACCGGCGAACATTGGCACAGCCGCACGGTTCGTGGGCCATGAGAACGTAAACCCATGTCCGGATTCACGTGCGGCATCCACGAACCGGTCGCCAAGAAAATCACGGAATGGCGTGTGATCGTAAGTGGCGTTGAAATCGCCCATGAAAATATACCGTGTATCCGTATGCTCGCGCATCAGACCCAACTCATCCAGCGATCGCTTCCACTGCCGCCAGTAGCCGGGTACGGGAGCGGTGGTGTGCACGGATACGAATCGAATCTGCTGGCCACCCATATCCACCGTGCCGCCGGGCATGAATGAGGCGCTGGAATTCACGTCATCGTCGGTCGGATCGGCAAGTGGCGTGGCCGACCAGAGGCCGTTACCGAATACGCCGTCAGACGATGAGACCTGCGCATACGGCAGATAATGCTCAATACCAGCCTCATTGAGTTTTTTGACGAAATCCTCGGTGGTCTCCTGCAAAGCAAGCACTTCGACGCGCTGATCGCGAACCAGCTCGACGATGGCTTGCGGGTCGGCCTGCCCCTTATACACATTGAAGGTCATGACGCGCGCGTAGGCATCGCTGGTGTTGGGGGAGGCTGCGGCCACGGCGTTCTGCGCGGCTTGGGGGAGTGGATCGGTCGAGTAGAAGAACGGATATTGCCAATAGCCATTGCATGCGATTGCGGCGATGGCGATTAGTGCGGCAAGGATACGCCGCGACACGATGGCCAACAGCAGGGCAATCAAGCCAAGCAACGTGAACCATGGCGTTGCCGATACCACAATCGGCGCAAATGGCAGTTCCTGTAAATCGGCAGGCAGCGCGCGGGCGGCAGCGCCGGCAAGGGCAAGAAGCGCGAACATCGTGGCGAGAAAACCAAGCAGACGATGCCGTTTGTGTGGCTTCACGGCAGACTTGGATACTGGGCGTGCCGTGGCTCTGGCAGAGCGTGGCTTGGCAGCGGCGCGAGCTCGTACGCTTGCGCCTGTGGTAGTACTCCGTGCCTTTGCCATGCTGCCCTTTCCTCCGGCTTGTTTACTGTTACTTTGCTTTTCGTGCGATTTGCCACTGTACCGTGTACGGCTTGTCTTTCAGTGTCTTTTCGCCGTGCGCAAGAGCAGTTCGCACCAAACTGGCACGAAAGACCGGGCCATGACCTGATGTCGGGTTCCTCCATGTGGCTTGCTCAGGTTGCCGGATGGCTTGCGCAAGCTGCCACGCGAACATGATGCGACTGGGCGTGTGGCCGTGTACAATGAAACGTCGTTGCCCGAGTAGCTCAGTGGATAGAGCACCGCTCTCCTAAAGCGGGTGTCGTCGGTTCGAATCCGATCTCGGGCACTTGGCTTCGGAAACATGACGGTATCTCAGCCTCTATTCATCGGTGATGAGCCATGGGCATTAGGCATGTGTAAACGTATAGGTTCCACTATCCATCATCCCGTCGTGTGAAACTATGCAAAGACATGTGGGGCTTCACGGTTGTCGTGAGGGTCCATGGCTATCGAATACACGGAAGAGAAGCGGTTTACTGTTGAGCAGGTTGAGGCGCTGTTCAAGTCGGTTGGTTGGGAATCGGCGCAGTGGCCCGAACGGTTGTTCAAGGCATTGCAGCATTCGGATACGGTAATCAGCGCATGGGATGGCGGCTATTTGGTCGGCTTGGTTCGCGTGCTCGACGATACGGGAGGGGGCGAAAGTGGCGGAGTGTGCTGATCGGGGGCAACGTACGTAGTCGTTGACGGTTATCCCGTAGCAATGTTCACAATACGACCCCTTGTCCATACAGTGAAAATAACGGCTGACGTTCGACGTTGCTGCGCTATGACTAGAGACCATGAGTGAAGACAAGCAGTATGACTTCTATGTGGCCGGTCCGTTCTTCGATCCTGAACAAACGGCAAGTATGGAACGTTTGGAAAAGATACTGGAAGACCATGGCAAGGTACTGTTCAAGCCGCGGTTTGTCAGCCAGATCGAAGAAGCAGGCCCTGAAGGATGCTTTGCGGACGATATCCGTGGCGTTAATGCTGCTAAAGCCGTGGTCGCCAATCTTATGGACGAGGACCCAGGCACGATGTTCGAAATCGGATATGCACATGCGCTGGGAATTCCGGTGTACGGCTATTTCGAGAACCTTACACCAATGGATCGTGTCAATCTGATGATTGCGCAAGCGGTCGAACTGGTGTTCGCCGGTCCTGATGATGTGGCGAAATACTTGGAAACCGGCGAGCATACGGAAGTCGATTACATCCAGTTCTAAACAGCTCTAACAGGTTCTCTGCAAGCAGGGTTGGCGGCGTTCTCGTACATAGTCATGTACGGGAACGCCGCAGTGGTATAGGGATATTCCAACAAGCGGCATAATGGAGTCGTGGGAAAACCAGTCGGATACAAGTGAAGTGTCCGAATTTTGTAAGGAGTGCCGTTATGAATAGCCACAATCCCATGAATATTGCCACCGACTTTGCCAAGGCCACGGGAGGAACCGCTCGCAAAGTTGTTGCTTTGACCGATAAAGGTCCGTTGAATGGCTTTAAGAAATTCCTGTCGCGCGGATCAATGATTGATATGGCGGTAGGTGTGGTGATGGGCTCTGCCGTTACCGCTGTGGTCAATTCCATCGTCGACAATCTCATCAGTCCATTAATCGGCATGATCGGCGGCGTACCGGATCTTTCCGGACTACTGACCATCACGTTCAACAACTCGACCGTTTCATTTGGTGCGATTCTTAACGCGCTGATTAACTTCCTGCTTGTTGGCGTGGCGGTGTATTTCTGCGTGATTTTGCCGATTAATAAGCTTCGTGATCTCACTGCTGCCCAGGATGAGGCTGACGCTGAAGAACAGGGGCCTAGCGTTGAAGAGCAGACTCTCGCCACGCTGCAGGAGATTCGCGACGAGCTGAAAAAGGCCAATAACTCCGCCGAGTAATCTGCTGAATGTACGGTGCGGCAGATTTACCTGGTTTGCCCGAAATAACGGATTGCCGGGGCCATTTGGTCTGGACAATCCGCTGTTTCGCGCGTGTTTTGTAGCATCCGTGGAGTTACATGGGGAGTATGACTGAAAACATCGCTGATAAGGCCATAAACGATACTCGTATCGTCAAGCAGTTCACCAATCCCGTCAAGGAGCCGATTGACAGCGACATCAACCTGTTCGATCTGCTCGATAACCGCGCCAAGCGCGATCCCGAAGGTGCCATGATCGAATACAAGGGCGATGATGGCACCTGGCAGCCGTACAGCGCCCAAGTATTCCGTGACATGGTCATCGATCTGGCCAAAGGCCTGATCGGACTTGGCGTCAATAAGGGCGATTCAGTCGCCATCGTCTCGCACACCCGCTGGGAATGGACCGCGCTGGATATGGCGATTATGTCCATCGGCGCGCTCACCGTGCCGGTGTACGAGACCAACTCCGCCAGCCAGGTCAGCTGGATTTTCAACGATTCCAAAGTCACGCTCGCCATCGCCGAAGATGACGGACAGCGCGACAAGATCGAATCCGTGCGCGATGAGGTGCCCACCCTGCGCAACGTGTTCGTAATCGAGGCCGGCGGTCTGAACGCCATCAAGACCTACGGCGAAAGCGTCACCGACGCCGAATTCTGGGAATACAAGGAAGCCTCCCACGGCGACGACCGCGCCACCATCGTCTACACATCCGGCTCTACAGGCACCCCGAAGGGCGTGGAACTGACCCACCGCAACTTCGCCTTCCTGGTGCTTTCCGCGCTGCAGTACATGCCTCGTGCCGGCGCATGGCCCAACCGCCGTCTGCTGCTGTTCCTGCCGTTGAGCCATGTGTTCGCCCGATTCCTGGAATTCTTCAGTTTTGGCGGCACGATTTCGCTGGCCTTGAGCTCCAATATGAAGACGATGGTCAAGGACTTCGAGACCTTCGGCCCCACGCTGCTGCTTGCCGTGCCGCGTGTGTACGAGAAGGTCTACAATGCCGCCTCCCAGCGCGCCGGCACCGGATTCGCTGGCAAGATGTTCATGCGCGCCGCCGAGAACGCGCGCGAATGGTCCAAGGCCGAGCAGAAGGGTGAGCAGCTGCCGATTGCCGGACGCATCGCCCACGCCTTCTACGAGCAGGTGGTGTACAAGAAGATTCGCACGATTTTCGGTCCGAACGCCGACTTCGCCATCACCGGCGGCGCCCCGATGGACTCCGAGCTTTCCCACTTCTTCAACGGCATCGGCATGCCGGTGCTGGAAGGCTACGGCATGACCGAAACCTGCGGCCCGGTGTGTGTGAGCTTGCCGGAAGACAACCGCATCGGCACCATCGGCATGCCGATGTGCGGTATCACTGCGGGCATCGCCGAGGACGGCGAGCTGGTGGTCAAAGGACCGCTGGTGTGCAAGGGCTACCACAACAACCCCGGAGTCACCACCCAGCAGATCACCGATGGCTGGCTGCACACCGGCGATCTGGGCGATATCTCCGAAGACGGCTTCATCTCCATCACCGGCCGTAAGAAAGACCTCATCATCACCGCCGGCGGCAAGAACGTGTCGCCGGGTCTGCTTGAGGCTTCCGTGATGACCTCGCCCGTGGTCAACCAGTGCTTGGTTATTGGCGATAAGAAGCCGTTCGTGGCCGCTCTGGTCACGCTGGATCTGGCGGATGCCAACAAATGGCTGGAATCCCAGGGTGCCAAGCCGGAACCCGATCTGGCCTCGCTGGCCAAGAACGCCATCGTTCACGCCGAGGTAGAGCGTGCGGTGAACGCCGCCAACGAGGGCGTTTCCCGCGCCGAGTCGATTCGTAAGTTCGAGATTCTGCCAGACGAATTCACCGAGGCCAACGGCATGCTGACCCCGAGCCTGAAGACCCGTCGCGCGCAAATCGTTGAGCACTATCGCGAGCTCATTGACGACGTGATCTACGTGCCGCTGAAGAAGTAGCCATCAACTCCCTCTGATCCAAAAAATAAGCTCTCTCTGACGAGGGAACTGTCAGCCGCAGGCTGACTGGGAGAGACCGCGGCTAGCCCGCGAAACAACAAGGCCGGGTGCGACTTGCACCCGGCCTCAGCTTATTCAGTCCAAAATCGCCGAAACATAATCGGCGGCGGCCTGATCCAGCTCCGCATCGCCGATGGTGGCGGTGCCCTGCACCAGGAACGGCTCAGCATAGTTCATGCCGATCTTGTACGCCACGACCTCAAACGGGCTCAGCAGCTCCTCCATGGTGTGGCTGTACTCGCCATCCTTGCGGTACTTGGCGGCGTCGGAACCAGTGGTGACCACCAGCTTGAGCTCCTTGCCCTTGAGTGCGTGGCCTCCACCGTAGGCCCAGCCTGCGGTGATGACCTCGTCTTCCCATTCCTTGAGCAGCGCGGGGGAGGAGTACCAGTAGAACGGGAACTGGAGGATTACGCGGTCGGCAGCCTCCAGCAGCTCGTGCTCCTTGTCGGCGTTGACGGAGAAGTTCGGGTATTCGGCGTATTCGTCGCGCACGATGATGTCGTCCTCGCCCTGTGCGGCGAGTTCGGCGAGCAGGCGGGCGTTCACTCGCGAGCCGTCCTTCAGGTGCGGATGGAATACAAGAATCAGCGTTGACATGGGATTTCCCTTCTATAACTGCTACCAATGTGGCCTAATCACCACTATCGTATGCCGGGAAGCAGAACTCAGTCCAGTCCGGACTCGGGTGCGAGCCGCGGGATGCCGCGCCGGGAGGCAACTCAGTCGAGGTTGGACTGCGTGCCTGCGGTGGCTTCGTTGGCGGCTTGCTCGGCTTGTGCTTGGTCGAGCTTGGCACGGACGTCGTTGAGCAGACCCTGGGCGCGCTTGGCCAAGGCCTCGCCGATCTCCCATTGACGCATCGACTGGTCAAGATTGAGGCCGCCGGTTTCCAGTGCCTGGACAGCCTGAATCAGCTTGTCGCGCGCCTCCTCATATGGCATCTGGGCGATGAGCTCGCGTTCCTTGTCCGTCAGGGACGTGGCGGGGGTGTTCTTGTCGGTGGATGTGGCGTTTTCGGTCATGATGTTCTCCTTATATATACGGTATATATGCGTGGCTGCGTATGGCGTGTCACGCGGTTGCGGATGTGGTGGTTGCGGTAATGACACCCTTCTTCAAGGTGACGGTGATGCCATCCCCAGGGCTTACCTGCGAAGCATCGTCTAGTACGTGGCCATCGGCGGACTGCACCACCGCATAGCCTCGGTTCAACGTGGATTGCGGGCTGAGTGCGGTCAGTGAGGCGTGAGCTCGCTCGACGGTGAGCTGGGCATCGTCCACGATGCGTCGCAGCCCGATATCGAGCCGTTGCAACGAGTCGTCAATTAAGCGCTGATGAGGCTCAAGCATGGTGTGCGGCTGTGTCAGGCTCGGGCGGTTCGCATATCCCTCGATAAGTCGAATCTCGTTCTCCACGCGCGAACGGACCCGCAGTCGCATACGGTCGATGGCACCTTCGATGAGCTGCGACTGCTCACGCACATCCGGCACCACGCGCTTGGCCGCATCGGTAGGGGTGGAGGCGCGCAGATCGGCGACCAGATCCAGCAATGTCCAGTCATCCTCATGCCCGATGGAGGAGATTAATGGTGTAGTGCAGGCATACGCCGCACGAACCACACGCTCATCCGAGAAACCGATGAGATCCTCAAACGAGCCGCCGCCACGGGCCACGATGATCACATCCACGCTCGGGTCGGCATCGAGTTGTGCAATGGCCTGAACCACCTCGGCCGGGCATTGCTCGCCCTGAACATGCACATGGACCACCTTGAAGGTTACGGAAGGCCAACGAAGGTTCACATTGGTGATCACATCGCCTTCCGCACGTGCCTGAGGTGCGCAAATCAGGCCAATAGTCTTCGGAAACTCCGGGAGAGGCAGTTTGTGATCGGCGTCGAACAGGCCCTCGCCCTTAAGCTGCTTGCGCAATTCGTCGATCATGGCCTTGAGGCTGCCACCGGCTCCGACCTTGAGAATCGTGTCCCCGCGCAACGACAGCGAAGTGCGCTTCATCCACAGGTTCGGTTTGCCGTGAATCACCACGCGGTCGCCCTGAACGAACTGGCTGGCCGCGGCCGCGAACCTGCCGAAGCCATTGACTTCCATGGCGATATCCTCGAAGTCGTCGCGCAGCGTGATGTAGGCCGAGCCGGCGCGACGGGTATTGATCTGCGTGATCTGGCCGGTGACCCACGCGGACGGCCATCGTTCCACGGCACCGTAGAACTTCTGGCTCAGCACGCTTACCGGCCACGGATTTTGCGCGGTGGTTTCAGCGGCGCGTGCAGGCAGCTGATCGATAGGGCGAGGCTCATTCGGCAGATTGATGGCGCCCCGATCGGGCGCGAAAGTGCCTTGACCCGGCTCAAAGCCAGACGAGGCCAGTGAAGCGGCGGTCGGTGGACGGCTGGTAGATGAGTAGCCCATTGCAGTAGTCATGCACTCCACTATAAGTGCGTTGGTTGATGACGGTAAAAATTTACCGTCGCCTGAAAACGGTGTGATGATGAATGCAAGAACCGTACGAAGCGATGTATCAGCCGATGATGGAGATGGTCTGGTGCATCAGAAGAAAGGAGTCATTATGGCGAAGAAACGGGTGCTATGAAGAGGAGTGAGATATGCGTTGCACTGACGATTGAGAGTCGTCAGTGAGCTCGCTGTGCGACACGCGAGCAGAAAACAGTTACGCTAATCACACACTTGTAGTTTTGGCGAAAAATAGCCGAAAAACCCTATAAATAGTTCGACACACCACTGTTGAGCACTAGATATAGGGGTGGGGATGCCGTATTCTTCTAGAGGTTCAAGAAAACGATATCAATGTAATTTCGTGTGGCCCACGTCGAGTGCGGCCAAAATGCGGAACTCAGGAGAGTGTTCGCCTTATAGGAAAGGGGTGCCCGATGGGCGCACAGGTGCTGGAGGAAACCGTCACCGATAACGAGACCAAGGTGGCCGCCAAGGCCTCCACCGTGCTCGTTGAGAAGCGTGATGGTCGTGTGGTCGACTTCGACCCCATCAACATCATCTCTGCGGTCAAGTCTGCTTTCGGCGACCTGAACAAGGAAGTCGGCCCCGAAGAAGATGCCATGATCCGTGGTTTCGCCAACCAAGTCGAAGGCGAAATCAAGGGGCGTTACACCGGCCCCGCCAAAATCGAGGACATCCAGAATCTCGTGGAGCACGCCCTCATTGACGCCCACCTGTACGATGTGGCTCGCGCCTACACCAATTACCGTCTCGACAAAGACATTCAGCGTGCCAAGGCCACTGATGTCAACGAGGCCGTTGCTCGCTTCATTAATCATGACCCGACCCTGATTCACGAGAACGCGAACAAGGATTCCAACGTCTACTCCACCCAGCGTGATCTGCTGGCCGGTGCCGTGTCCAAGGCCGCCGCGTTCAACATGCTGCCGCCGGCGGTGTCCAACGCCCACATGAAGGGCGACATTCACTTCCACGATGCCGACTATTCGCCGTTCACTGCCCAGTCCAACTGCTCCTTGCCGAACTTCTGGGACATGTTGGCCAATGGCTTCACTCTTGGCAACGCTCCGATGGCTTCCCCGAAGTCCATCGCCATTGCGGCCACCCAGATTACCCAGATCATGAAGGACGTGGCCTCCAGCCAGTATGGTGGCCAGACCGCCAACCGTGCCGACGAGCATCTTGCCCAGTATGCCAAGAAGGATTACGAGAAGTTCCTTGAGGAAGCTCGTGAGACCATCCCCGACGGCATGCCGGTTGAATTCGCCCGTCGTCAGGTCGAGAGCGCCAAGAAGAACGAGCCCGCCAAGCTGCATTTCGGTTCCCGTGAACCGCTGCCGATGGACACCCCGTTCCACACCGACGTTGACGAACTTGAGCAAGAGCGTGAAATCCTCGCCAAGATTCGTACCCGCAAGGCCATCTATGATGCCATGCAGACCATGGAATACCAGATCAACTCCAACCGTGTGTCCAACGGCCAGACCCCGTTCGTGACTGTCGGCTTTGGTCTCGGCACCGACTGGTTCTCTCGTGAAGTGCAGCGCGCAATCCTGCTGAACCGTATTCGCGGCCTCGGCAAGGAACACCACACCGCCATCTTCCCGAAGCTCGTCTTTACTGTGAAGCACGGCGTGAACGCCGACCCGGGTGACCCGAACTACGATCTGAAGCAGCTTGCCCTCGAGTCCGCCACCAAGCGCATGTACCCGGATGTGGTGTTCTACGAGAACATCGTCAAGATCACAGGCTCCTTCAAGGCTCCGATGGGTTGCCGCTCCTTCCTGCAGGGTTGGATCAACCCGGAGACCGGCAAGGATGAAGAAGACGGCCGTATGAACCTCGGCGTGGTCACCGTCAACGTGCCGCGTATCGCCATCGAATCCCACGGTGACAAGGCTCGCTTCTGGAAGCTGTTCGACGAGCGTATGGAAGTCGCCCATCAGGCCCTCCAGTTCCGCATCATGCGCTGCAAGGAAGCCACCCCGGTCAACGCCCCGACCCTGTTTCGCTTTGGTGCGTTTGGTCGTCTTGGTGCCAACGACAACGTGGACCAGCTGTTCAAGAACGAGCGTGCCACCGTGTCGCTCGGCTACATCGGCCTTGCCGAGACCACTGCGGTCTTCTATGGCAAGAACTGGATTCGCGACCACGGCTGGGATCCGGAAGGCAAGGAGTTCGCGCTGTCCATCGTCAAGCGCATGAACGAGCTGTGCAAGCAGTGGAGCAAAGCGGAGGGTTACCACTATTCCGTGTACTCCACTCCGGCTGAATCCCTGACCGACCGCTTCAACCGCATGGACCGTGAAAAGTTCGGCCGTATCGAAGGCGTGACTGATCACGACTTCTACACCAACTCCTTCCACTACCCGGTGTGGTTGCAGCCCACTCCGATGGAGAAGCTCAGCTACGAGAAGGACTTCCCGTACTACGCTTCCGGCGGCTTCATCAACTACTGCGAGTACCCGTGCCTGCAGGACAACCCGAAGGCGCTCGAAGCCGTGTGGGATTACGCCTACAACATCGGCATCGGCTACCTGGGCACCAACACCCCGATCGACCACTGCTTCGTGTGCGGCTTCCAGGGCGACTTCGAGCCGACCGAGGAAGGCTTCAAGTGCCCGGAGTGCGGTAACTCCAACCCGGACAAGTGCAACGTCACCAAGCGCACCTGCGGCTATCTCGGCAGCCCGGTCCAGCGCCCGATGGTGCACGGCCGTCACGAGGAAATTGCCCACCGAGTCAAGCACATGAGCGGCGAAACCGGTCGTGTGACGCTGGATGACGGAACCACTCGCGAGTGGTTCGAAGAGACCAAGTAGGGTTTATACTTGCTCCCGCTGACGGGAGCTGTAGAGCGTAAGCGAGACTGAGGGCGGTCATCCTTTATGGTGTTGACCACCCTCAGTCCGTCTGATGACGGACAGCTCCCGCCAGCGGGAGCTAATGCTTTCCGTAAGGAGGGAATCATGCCGGAGCTGCATACGACCAAGCCCGAACCCAAGCGCCATGACTTTGCGGCCGGCGAGACCGGGCGTGGCCCCTCCGTACCCTCCAACGGTCTTGCCAACGATCCGAAAGCCGGTCAATGGGATGGCCGGCGCATGTCCAAGCGGATGATCGCCGACTACAAAACCTTCATTGTCACCGACGGAGAAGGCGTGCGCAACTCCCTTTACGTCTCCGGTTGCCCCTTCCACTGCGTCGACTGCTTCAACGCCTCCATCTGGGATTTCCAAGCCGGCCACGAATACACGCAAAAACTTGAAGACAAAATCATCGAAGATTTGAAAGCCCCATGGGTGCAAGGCATTACGTTCCTTGGCGGCGAGCCATTCCTCAACACTCCCGTGCTGGTGCCGCTCGCACAACGTATCCGCCAGGAATTCGGTCATACCAAAGATATCTGGTCGTGGACCGGCTACACATGGGAAGAACTCATGCGCCCCGGAGAAACCCCAGACAAGCTTGAATTGCTACATCTCATCGACATTCTCGTCGACGGCCGCTACCTCAGAGACCAGAAGGACTCGCTGCTGCAATTCCGCGGCTCCAGAAACCAGCGCATCCTCGATGTGCCCAAGTCTCTGGAAGCCGGCGAACCGGTCATCTGGGCCAAGCTCCACGATCAAGAACGAGATATCCCCGAAATCTATTTGAAAGACCGCGAAGCCGGCGAAGGCCAACAGGCCTCGTAGTAGCAGTTCTGGAATGCCGCACTCAGCAATATCGTTGGAACTGTTGGGAAAAGGCCTTCCCGTGAGCGAAATCGCCTCGCCTCGTGCCATGTTGGGCAGGTGGTCGGACTAATATTCCATAAGAAGTAGCCGGGCGAAGCCGTCCGCAGGGTATCTGCCAGCCGTCCCGAAACGGTTCATGATGCCTCAAAGCGTGCACTCCCGGAAGTCGGAATTAAGAGGAACACATGGTTGACATCGCCACTGACGCGAGCCTAAAGCCCGCTTCACACCCGAAGCCCCTGCGTGTGGGATTGGACATCGGTTCCACCACCGTCAAGGCCGTGGTGCTTGATCAGTCCGATTCCCTGGGAGACACCCTCTTCTCCGATTACCGACGCCACCACGCCAACGTGCGTGCCACCGTGGCCGGCCTGTTGGTCGACATCCACAAGAAGCTTGTGGACCTCGGACGCGGCGATGAACCGATTCGCCTGTCTATCACCGGTTCCGGCGGTCTGGCGCTTGCTGACAATCTGCATGTGCCTTTCATTCAGGAGGTCATCGCCGAAACCGAGGCAATCGACAAGGAATACCCGCAGGCCGATGTCATCATCGAGCTCGGCGGCGAGGACGCCAAAATCACCTACCTGAAACCCACGCCCGAACAGCGCATGAACGGTTCGTGCGCAGGTGGTACCGGCGCGTTCATTGACCAGATGTCCACACTGCTCGACACCGACGCCGCCGGCCTCAACGAGATGGCCAAGAGCTACGAGAACCTGTATCCAATCGCCTCGCGTTGTGGTGTGTTCGCCAAAACCGATTTGCAGCCGCTCATCAATGATGGTGCCGCCAAGCCCGATTTGGCCGCCTCCATCTTCACCGCAGTGGCCACGCAGACCATCGCCGGCCTGGCTTCCGGACGCCCGATTCACGGCACCGTCATCTTCCTCGGCGGCCCGTTGTTCTTCATGTCCGAGCTGCGCGCCGCATTCCAGCGCGCGCTTGAGGGCAAGGTCGACGAATTCATCGTGCCGACCGACGCCCACTTGTACGTGGCCTACGGTTCGGCATTGCAGGCCGACATAGACTCCGACGATCAGGGCAATTATTTCGAGGCCCACACGTGCGACGATATCCTGAAGCGTCTGGACGAGCTGAAGAACCTGCCTTCCAACACGCCCACCATGCCGCCGCTGTTCCCCACCGAGGCCGATCGCGAGGACTTCAACAAGCGCCACCACAAGGAACACATCCACATCGGCACCCTTGAAGGCGCGCACGGCCCGCACTTCCTGGGCATCGACGCTGGTTCCACCACCATCAAGGCCACGCTCGTCAACGACGACCGTGAAATCGTCTGGTCCAGCTACGCCAACAACGAAGGCAGCCCGCTGACCGCCGCCATCAACATCGTCAAGAAGATTCAGTCTGAGCTGCCCGAAGGCGCGTGGATCGCACGCTCCTGCGCCACCGGATACGGCGAAGGCCTCATCACCACCGGACTGCACTTGGACGAGGGCGTGGTGGAGACCATGGCCCACTATCGTGGCGCCGAAATGGTCAGCCCCGGCGTCACCGCCGTCATCGACATCGGCGGCCAGGATATGAAGTACTTGGCCATCACCGATGGCGTTATCGATTCAATCGCCGTCAACGAGGCCTGCTCGTCCGGCTGTGGTTCGTTCCTGCAGACCTTCGCCATGTCCATGGGCCTGACGATTCAGGAATTCACGCAAAAGGCTCTGGCTTCCACCCATCCGGTGGACCTCGGTTCGCGTTGCACCGTGTTCATGAACTCCTCGGTCAAGCAGGCGCAGAAGGAAGGCGCCTCCATCGAGGACATCGCTGCCGGCCTGTGCTACTCCGTGGTGCGCAACGCCCTGTACAAGGTCATCAAGCTGCGCGATTCCGGCGAACTCGGCGACACTGTGGTGGTCCAGGGCGGTACGTTCCTCAACGACGCCGTGCTGCGCGCGTTCGAACTGCTCACCGAACGCGAAGTCACCCGACCGAACATCGCCGGCCTCATGGGCGCGTTCGGCGCGGCCCTCACCGCCCGCATGCACTACGAGGACATCGCGGACGACGACAACGCGCACGTCGGCGCGGACGGGCGTTCCGTCGACGCGGCGGCGGCTGAGGAGTCCGCCGCCGGCGACGAGCCGAACGCCGCCGCGCACGCCGGCGAAATCGTCGTCGACGGCGTGCGCCACACCGTCTCGTCAATCCTCACCGGCGAAGCCCTCAACGAAATGTCGATGACCACCGAACGCGACGTGTGCAAGCTGTGCCAGAACCACTGCAAGCTCACCATCACCACGTTCTCCGACGGCTCCCGCTTCGTGACCGGCAACCGTTGCGAACGCGGCGGCGATGCCAAGAAGAAACGCTCCGACCGTCCGAACCTGTACGACTACAAGTACAAGCGCTGCTTCGCCTACCGCCGCCTCACCGACAAGAACGCCACCCGAGGCGAGATTGGCATTCCGCGCGCGCTCAACATGTACGAGAACTACCCGTTCTGGTTCACGCTGCTCACCTCGCTCGGTTTCAAGGTGATGATCTCCGGCCGTTCCAGCCACGAACTGTTCGAAACCGGCATCGAATCGATCGCCTCCGAGAACATCTGCTACCCGGCCAAGCTCGTGCACGGCCACATCAAATGGCTTCTCAACAAGGGCATGAAGACGATCTTCTACCCGTGCGTCAGTTACGAGGACAACCTCGTGCCCAACACGGACAACCACTACAACTGCCCGGTCGTCGCCAACTATCCGCTCGTCGTCGGCGCGAACATGCCCGAACTGCGTGACCCCGACGTGCGCTACATGCACCCGTACTTCAACCTCGCCAACCACGAGCTCATGGTCGACCGTATCGTCGAGGAGTTCGCATGGGCGAGCGTCAGCCGCGAAGAGGCCGAAACCGCAGTCAAGGCCGCCTACGCCGAAGACAAGGTCTTCAAACACGACGTCCAGCAGGAAGGCCTCAAAGCCCTCGCCTACATGAAGGAGCACGACTGCCGCGGCATCGTGCTTGCCGGACGCCCCTACCACATCGACCCGGAAATCAACCACGGCATCCCCGAAACCATCTGCGCGCTCGGCATGGTCGTCCTCTCCGAGGATTCGATCTGCGAACTGCAGCCGGGGGAGAAGCTCGACCTGACCGACTTCCTGTCCGAAGGCGAAGAGGACCCGCGCAAGAAGAACGCGAACGGATTCCGCCACGTCGACGACCGCAAGGTCACCGTCAACCGCATGCCGTTGCGCGTCACCAACCAGTGGGCCTACCATTCGCGCCTCTACGCGGCCGCGCACTTCGTCGCCTCCTATCCGGGCCTCGAACTCGTGCAGCTCAACTCGTTCGGCTGCGGCCTCGACGCCATCACCACCGACCAGGTGGCCGAGATCCTCGCCGACAAGGCCGACGTGTACACGCTGCTCAAGATCGACGAGGTCTCCAACCTCGGCGCGGCGAAGATCCGCCTGCGCTCGCTCAAGGCCGCCGTCGAGGAACGCGAGGCGAACAAGGCGCGCATGGCCAAGGCCGCGCTCGCCACGTCCGACGAGTCCGGTTCCGCCGAGTCCGACGCCCCGCGCAACGCGGCTCACGCCGCCGCGCAGGCCGCCGCCCGCAAGGCGCAGGAGCAGGCCGAATCCGATCTCGCCACCGCGCAGGCCGCGCTCGCCGAAGCGCAGGCCGCCGTCGCCGCCGCCGAAGCGAAGGTTAAGGCCGCCGACAGGCCCGTGGACGCGGCCGATGCCGGCAGCGACGCCGCCGCCCCCGCGAACGCGCCGAAGTCCACCGGATTCCGCAAGACCGGCTCCAAGGCGCCCACGCCGGGCCGTCAGGTCCTGCTCGACGCGACGATGGCCGCGAACCCGAAGCTCACCAAGGCGATGCGCGACGCGTCCAAGCGCGCCGCGAAGCGCGACATCGCCGATGTGCGTCTCGCCGCGCTCGGCGACGGCACCACGAACGATGCCGCGAACGCCAAGTCGAAGTCCGCGAAGTCGAAGTCCGGCCACAACAACGCGACCATGTCCCGTTACGCGCACCGTGAGAAGTTCGTCAAGGACATGAAGAAGGACTACACGATCGTCGCCCCGCAGATGAGCCCGATCCACTTCTCCCTCGTCGAATCGGTGATCCGCTCCGGCGGCTACAAGTTCGACATCCTCAAGCACGCCTCGCGCGAAGACGTGGAGACTGGCCTCAAATACGTGAACAACGACGCCTGCTATCCGGCCATCATGGTCATCGGACAGCTCATCGACGCGATTCTCGAAGGCAAATACGATCCAGACAAGGTGTGTCTCGCGATTACGCAGACCGGCGGCATGTGCCGAGCCACCAACTACTTCGGCCTGATCCGCAAGGCCCTGATCGACGCGGGTTACCCGCAGATCCCGGTCATCGCGATCTCCACGCAGGGCCTGGAGGACAATCCGGGCTTCAAGGTGACGCCCGCGCTGCTGCACCGCACCGTCAAGGCGCTGATCCTCGGCGACCTGCTCATGAAGTGCCTGTACCGCGTGCGCCCGTACGAGGTGGAGAAGGGCGCGGCGAACCGCCTGTACGAGCAGTGGGACGTGATCGTGCGCGAGGCGCTCGAACACCACGGCTTCTCGAAGACGGCCGCGAAGACCCCGTGGCTCAAGCGCCGCTACCTGCCGTACCCCGTGCTCGCCCGAGAGATCGTGAAGAGCTTCGACGCTCTGCCGTTGAAGGACGTGCCGCGCAAGGTGCGCGTCGGCGTGGTCGGCGAGATCCTCGTCAAATACCAGCCGGATGCGAACAACCATGTCGTCGACGTCATCGAATCGCAGGATTGCGAGGCCGTGGTGCCCGGCATCATGGAGTTCATGACCACGCGCCCGTACATCACCGACTGGAACGAGAAGTATCTCGGCACCGGCGGCAACAAGACGTTGTACGCGCTCATGCGTTGGAGCCTCGACCGCTACAACGCGCCGATCAAGGCGGCCATCGCCACCTCTCACGGCAAGTTCAAGCAAGACGATCCGATGCCCGAACTCGTCGAGAAGGCTGCCGAGGTCACGTCGGTCGGCGTGCAGGCCGGCGAAGGCTGGCTGCTCACCGCCGAGATCCTCGAGCTTATCGAACAGGGATGCCCGAACGTGATCTGCGCGCAGCCGTTCGCCTGCCTGCCGAACCATGTGACCGGCCGCGGCATGTTCGGCAAGATCCGCCGCCTGCACCCGGAGGCCAACATCGTGTCCATCGACTACGATCCGGGCGCCTCCGAGGCGAACCAGCTCAACCGCATCAAGCTGATGATCGCGGCCGCGAAGAAGGCGCACAAGGCGAAGTTCGCCGACGGCGACGAGCCGCAGGGCTTCACTGCCGCCGACTGACCTCAAACCGACGTCCAACCGACGCCCGGTCGGCACCAGACCGGCGCAGACCGGGCAAACCGGTCTGCGGCCTACGACAAGGCGGGTGTCCCATTCCGTATGGAACGGGACACCCGCCTTATTCGTTCTGGTGCTTTTCGGCCGGCACCGGTCACACCCGTCCTACCCGAGCCTGCCTGCCGTGAACCGGTACAGCGCGTCCCATGGCAGGTCGGTCACGTCGATCGCTTCGGCGCGCTGGCTCACGAGCTCGTCGTAACGTTCCGACCGCATCTGCGCCTTCACGTTGCCGCGCACCTCGTCCAGCGGAGCCTTCCCGTCGACGCCGTCCTTTGTCCAGTCGTGCTCGTCGTAGTAGCGTCGCACCTCGTCGTCGGACAGGCTCATGCCGGGGTTCGACTCGTCGCCCGTATAGGCGTTCTTCAACGCGGACAGTTCGTAGCTCAGGTAGCTGTCGATGTCGAAGCCGGTACGGCCGTAGACGATGCCGCCGTCCGATTTCAGTTCCGCGTTGCCGCTGTTCACGGCCTCCATGCGCGCGACGATGCTCGCATAGGAGTCGTCGGCCACCTGCCCGAGATCCACGCCGATGAGGTACGCGGCGTGCCGACGTCGCAGTTCGTCGATGGCACGGCTCGCGAGCCAACGGCACGGGACCTCGCCGTCGTGCGCCTTATCCCAGCCGTCCTCGGCCGGGTCGACGCCGTACGTCTGCCGAAAGTACAGCCGCGCCGCGCCGTGTTGCGCCTTGAGCGCCGCGACGTACTCCTTGCGTTCGATGACGGTGTCGCCGAAGACGATGGTGGGGAACATGTCGGAATCCTCGCTTGCATTGGAGCCGGTATCGGAGCCGATGCCGGCGGATGCGCCCGCGCCCGCAGGCGTGCCTGCGGGCGCGAAGGCGCCGTCGCCGTGCGTGACGACGGCGACGGTCAATGTGACGAGCAGGACCGCCGCCACCGCG